>ERZ1292625.1171-Hain-H41-01um-R1-1171-length-33355-cov-19_pt1 | contig 33355 bp, 34 predicted proteins | sample MGYA00564400_ERZ1292625 | MGnify/ENA primary metagenome ERZ1292625 (study PRJEB36523, sample SAMEA6512639) | groundwater metagenome | collected 2019-01-08 | study: AquaDiva: Metagenomics assemblies of 32 groundwater samples
GATGATATGAGCGGGCGACATAAAAAAGGCGCCAAAGCGTGATAAGTGACTAATATTTTGCGTTTGACTGGATCAACTTAAAGTTGACTGGATCAAACGCATTATTCTTGGCGCTGTTGTTCAGCGCTCACGAAAATATTGTTGGCATGGGTGTTGCTACTGCTTGCAAATAATCTTTGTATAATCTTGATTAAACTGACATTCTCCTTTTAAATTGTTGGCATTGATCAGGGTTTCCCCGATCACCCTGATATATCCCTGCAATACCTGTATTTGTTGAGCTAAATTTTGCAAGGTTTTTGCCGTAGCATCGGGCACCACCATAATGAGCGGGTCCGGCAAAGGGGTAACGGGTGACGCCTGATCTTCTTTCTTCTTATTTTCCATGTTCTTCCTTTCTTGTAATTAAATTTTGCCTATCTGGATTTCACAATTTAGCCTGCGATCCAATGCGCATGGATTATGCCTTTCGTTAGACCCGGAGCCGCCTCTCCTAAGTATTCAACAACCACTTGTTCCGGGCTTAAACACCAACAACCTAGCCTATCTTGCTCTTTTTCCCAGTCGATAAGCAATTCAAACCCTGCTCCCGCCTCAAACCATGGGCGCATATTTCTGGCCTCCGCCTCGGATTCTGCAACTACAATCGCAAACTCGTAAGCAGCATCCCATTGATTGTTTTCAGTTTGTGAAATTTTATAAATATTCATATTTATCTCCTTTGGATTACCACGTTTGAATGGGTACTTTTTTCCACGTGTTTGTGGCTATACAAACATAAATAAAATCGGAATCCCAGCACCAGTCACCGGTATTCCCGGCGGCAGATGCGCTTGCGGGGGTTTTGGCCGTCCTCAATCGAATTTTATCACTCGCGATATCGAGTGCGCATGTTGGATTTACATTCACCAAACCAACACCTGTCTCATCCACGATCATTGTATTATAGCCACCCACAGTGACCTGGAATTTCTGCCCGGCATCTACCGATGGATTAAGATATACTCCACTTAAATTATGAATTAAGGCAGTATAGAATCCAGTGTCACTGAAATAACCTCGCTCTGTGTTATTAGTTTTAAATGATATTTTACGGCCAGCTTCTGTGTATGTTGCAAGCGTTACGTCTTGTCCCGTTTGGCCTGTTATTATCTTGGCATTTTTAATTTGTGTCCCGAAAACATCAATTGTATCCGCAATGTTTAGCCTGGACGTGTTTTGGATTTTGAATAATATATTTGACAAACTCCCTGTCGGACCCTGAATAAGGATATCCCCTGTATTATTTATCTCGGCGACTTTGGTTATAATTGCGCTGGTGCTAAATCTCAAGTCTACATAAGACAAAATCTCTGTGTTTGAAACAATAACCTTACTGCCACTATTGATTGCAATAAAGACGCTGTCCCCCGCATTATTTGTGTTAAGAACAACGTCCTCACCGCTTGGAGATTTTATTTGACCGGCAATTAACATATTCCCAGAAGGATCAATAGTAAAAATATCGCCTCCGGATGCATTCTGTAGTTGTAGTATTTTAGTTGATTGTCCACTAACCGCCTGAATTAATATATTTGGTGCGGCCGGGGACACATACGGCGAACTAATTTGCATAAGCATCGTGCCGGTAGTATTGGTTGTGGGCTTTGCAGTTGCTGTTAGTAAGGCCGAATCTGGCTCTGTCCAGTACACCTCATTTGCCGTGGATACGGCAACCGAACCCTGGTAATACAGTGTTGTTGTATTGCCTATATATATGTATGCATTGGTAACGGTCGGATCGAAGGATTTGGGGATTGTTACCTTGATGAGCTTGTTGGCATCCATGCTTATGGCGGCTGTTGTACTGCATGCGGTTGTTTCACCCGTCGCAGTTTTGTAGGTATAGGCAAGGTAATACGTCCTTGCACCCCGGGTACCGCTGACCACCTGTTCGTAAGGAGGCTGTGCGGCAGGAGGCATTACAAAATTAGAATCTCCAAACTGCATGAAGGGTCCCACTTGCCCCGCAACCATCCTCATATTCATAAATGGCAACCCTACCGTGCCGCTATAAGGCATAAAGGCCACAAGCGGCGCTGTTACCCCGGCTCCCGCTGTGTGTATCCCCAACACGGGGGAATTCATATCGTCTATTACTTTTAAATATAGCCTTTCATTTCCCACTCCTGTCGACCCTACCTGGAAGACCCGATTCCACCTGTCTTCTCCAGAATATCCGGCCGTATACTCTGCGATTGTAAGTGCCTGATACAACGGGTTTGTCACTAAAATATATTGGGCGTCTACCACGTCATTGGGATCTCTTCCTATCGCTAATTTTTGGGTTATGTATTGGGCGCCTTCCAGGTGGAGCTGCGCTACGGGGGTTGTTACTCCTATACCCACCTTCCTCGTGAGTACCGATGTATATATTTTGTCATCACCTGCAACCTCAGTCCAGCCGCCAGTCCCGCCGCCGGGGGGTGCTTGCCATGAATTGTCATCCCTCAGGAATTTCGTTCCATCCGGCGTTCCGCTACCAAGTTTCGCAGGGACAATATATGGGTCGGTCTCTTTGTAGACGACCGGCTCTTTCATATAGAGTACCTGGCTCGGAAAGGAGGTCGAGAAATTGACACGGTATTTTACATAGCGCCCCGTGGTAATAACTTCGCTGAAATCCAACCCTGGATACCACGTGTAAGCGCTATCATCATCGCTAATGCCTACCAAGGCAGTCATATACCCGACCGGCGATCCTGATGTTGCACCGGTAAACGAGAGAAGTCCTTTCTGTGTTTTGCTCGATCCCCTATCGTAGCTTGTACTGGTATAGGTGCAGGCGACACGGCCATACCGGCAATCATCGAAATATGCCTGGCCGGCTGCCGTTTGTTTTCTCAGCCTTACATATTTCGATACGTAAGGAGTACCCCCTATCGTTTGTTTGCAATACAGCAATTCCCACGTGCCGTTGCCCGAATGCCACGGGGAGACGGCTATTATCCCGCCCGTGTTGATCTCCATTTCCAGCCTTGCACAGCTTGGGGTGTTGCACCATACCCAGGCGGCGAAGATATATTGGGTGTTTGCGTTTGCCTCCATCGTAAAGTCTGCGCCGATTATCGAGGAAAACCCCGAAGAGCCTGCCCCCGGAGTGGCCAGGCTATAACTGCCTAAATACGCCTTAGCCGAAGACCTTGCCCAGCCGCCGCCAAGCGTCCAACCTGTCGTGTCCGTCTCAAAACTCCCGTTTGAAATCATGTTCTGCTGGACTCTCAGGGCATAGACGCCTCCGCCGGAATCGAACCGTTCCGTGCCATCATGCGTGCCTGTGGTGAAGTTGCCGGTGATTCTATCGCTCCACGAAGAGCCATCGGTTACGACGGCCTCAACAGAGATATCATTGGCAGAAAAGTTGCCCGCCGTGTCTATTGCCTTGATTCTGTAGGTATGCGTGCCGTTCGTGGCGCCTTTGATGATGAAGTTTGTTGCTTTTGTGTTTCCTATAAATGTGCTATTCGCCCAGCTCGATCCTTCCCGGATTTGGTACAGATTGAAGTCTTTTACGATGCTGCCGTCGGCTTCTGTGATGTGCTCCCAGACGAGCGTTACAACGTCGTCTTTGACTACTGCGTTAAATGCCGTGACATCCGGCGGATTGGCTACGTTGCTGGTTGTGTGCGTATATTCGGTCGCTTCATCCAGGGGGGTTTTCGCGTTCAGGGTGGATACGGAGAGTATCTTGATGTGATACTTCACAAATTCCTTGAGCTGCTCAAGGTAAAATACCCCATCCGACAGCTTGTCTATTCTTGTGATGTATTGATATGTATCCTCGTCGCCTTCTCCCACGCGCACCCAAACCTCTGAATGCGTCCAGAAGGCCGACACCGGGTCCGTATAAGTAACTTTTAACCTCCAGTGCGAGGTGTCTTTCTTGTAATACTTTTCTTCGGCAATGCTTACACCAGAGACCTCGTCCGGCGCGTCTGTCGGGTCGCCAAGGTCTGTGTCCGTGCCGGGGAGTGTATCCTCTTCGAGGGTTTCATAGTTATAATCGTCTTCGGTGTATTCCAGCAGGACGAGGCGCACGTTTCCGTTCGGGAATATGCCGACCCCGTCTACCCAGAATTTCTTTTGCGTCCAGCCCGGCGTTGGATGCGTTACCCTCACCAGGCTGCCGCCCCTGAGTACCCTGGCTGAGGGCATTGCCGTTACTTCGGCGATGATATTGTTGCGCGCTTCCTTGCGCCTGACCTGGCAGATCGTCTTTGCCATTTTCTTGTTCGTGGTGAAGGGCAGGTCCAGGTCTAAAACCTTCTTGAAGCCGTTATCGTCCTTAAGATAGAAGTTGTCTGCATCTTTCTTCGGCCATACCACAGTGTCGCTCTTCCATTCCGCATACGGATTGATGAAGCTGGCCTTGACCACGTTGGGCTTGGTTGACATGCCCTTGATTGTGAATTCCCAGTCGCCCACGATGTTGTCTTCCGTCAGCTCGAAGGTTTCAGGGACGGTGATCTTCGGGATGAAGAGCCTGTACTTCCCGCCCTCGTTATAGAGCCTGCCCCTGCATGAGGAGAGAAGCCGGTCGAGGTTGTCGTCCTGGTCGTTGCCGGTGTCGAGGAGTCCGTTGCAGGTGAATCGTGGAATATAGGAGTGGAGCGTTGTGGTTGATGCTTGCGGGTTCACCCCTGCAAGGCTGCCGTCCGCGATCAGGTCGGTGTAATATTTGGTCCCTATCGCGATGTCTGCCACTTTGTAATAATCGCTATTCACCTTGTCTGCCACCCCGTTTGCGTAGCCGTATGTGCGGTAGAGCCGGACGTGGGTGACGTTTGAATCGTCCGTCTCCGCGAGTTTGATTTTGATTGCCTTTTGATTCGACTTTGTCTTTATTTTCTTCGATGCCGGCGATGGCGCCGTCTCACCATCTGCTGTGACAAATGACTGCTTGTAACGGTAGTAACTACTTGCGTCAAGCCCCGATCCCGACCAGTCCTCAAACGCAACGGCACACCCACTCCCTGGTGTATTCACCGACCCGCTGGCGCTATGTGCGCCCCCTACTTTTGTTGTTTGCACGTTGAGGTTTGTGGATTCCGGGTCCATGTCGGCCACCTCATAATAGGTACCACCTGAAGAGGTGGCCATGTATACGGTTTTCAAGGTCACATTGTCGCCGCCGGCCGGGGCGTCTATGCCGGTAAGTTTGAACCGACCGTAATCGCTTGCTGCTACGGCAGAACCCACAGCCGACAAGTCCGAGGTTTCTGCGGTATAGGTATCGTCTTCCGTTACAATTGCCGTTCCCCTGCCCCATGCATATTTAAAATAGTAGGTGGCCCCGGATGTGAAGGGATTGTCCTTTTCTTTTTCGATGAGGTAGATCGTCGTAATCTTCTCCGGCGGCTCTACCTTTTCATATTCAATCTTTTCATCGCAACAATTCGCCTCGGCGATGAAGCTGTCCTTGATGATCTCCGTGGCCAAATCAGCGCCCTTGCCGTGTATCGGGTCAAGCAGGTAGTGGAGTATGCAAAGCGCTGAGTTGTTGGAGTATTTGTACGTGCTGTCTCGTACATCTAAAACGATCTGCCACTTCCCCCTCACGTATACGGCAGGAATCGTACTGAGCTTTTCCTGGTCATACGTCATTTTCATATACATCGAGGCGATCCCGGCGCTCAGGTGTTTAGATGTCCATTTCTTGAAGAGTTTTGTTACCTCCTCGTATCGCCTCGCCGCAGTAGCATCCGCCGCCGTTCCTTTTCTCCTTGAAAATCTGATCAGCCCCTCGTATTTCTCCCGAAACTCCCACGTCCCATCGCTGAGTTTTGCAACGGATTCCATGTTGTCGAAGTGAACCGCCTGGATTTCCTCTATTTCTCCCATACACAAGGCGGCGACACCGTGCAGTGAATTGATGTCGTCTGGGTTTGTGTCCATAAATACCAGGAGGGTGGGAACAACGCAGTGGCCGAACGCGATCGGCACGAAGGCGTCCGTGTCGACGATGTTGGTCATGTACTCGTTGGGCTTGTTTTCCCCGAGTTTTTGCCTTGGGCGCAGCAAGTAACTTGCTCCTACGGAAAGCACGGTCATTCCGCCCGCAACCGCCGCCACTACCCAGACTGGAATTACCTTAGCCGCCATTGTGCCTCCTGCCGAACACGACGTATTTTTCCGCGAATGCCGATATCTTTTTCAGCTCCGCCATCCGCCCCTCGTCTGCCACCAACACGTGGCCGTTGATTACCATGCCGATAAGCCAATAGCCGTGGCCCTGCCAGCAAAAGACGTCCCCTGTTTGCTCAAAGTTTTTCTGAATGATCTGCAAACCTGCCTCCTGTAAGACTTCCGGCGGTTTGCCGTATTTCTTGTACGCCCGCAAGGCCTCCTTCAGCGATACCCAGGTGTTCTCGACGGGGAGTTTTAATCCGTAATATTGTTCGATCCCTTCCAGGGTGATCGTGGTGCAGTCCGTCTTTCCCCAGATAAAAGGCCGCCCAACCTTTGTGGCTGCCCATTTCACCAACTCGTTCCTTTTATTAAGCAATGAATCGCTCCATGATTTTTAGGTTACTGAAGTACAAACACTCTGCTGCCTGGTACCTGCGCTGCCGTACAAGGCAAGAAAGCTGTATCGTCTGGTCGGCAATCCATCGATACACAAATATTCTACACGGGTACCTGTCTATCCCTGCCAGTATCTCCGGGGATATCTCCTTGTAGTATCGCGCCACGGACGCCTCCATCCTGGCGTCCCGGTAATCCCGGAGCGGCTGTAGTATTACGGAATCGTCAGATGCCGCATACATGAGGGATGCGGAGAGGGACACGAGCATGAGGCACATACCTTTCTTGCCGCCGCCCGTATTTATCTTGCCCCACTTAATCGGTTTATTGATCAGCTTCGGGATTTGGTCGAAGAATTTCACGCCATCATAATACTGCTGGTGGCTGTCTACGTTGGTTTGCAGGCCGGACGCCGTGTCGGTTATGGTCAGCCTGCTTTCGAGCCGGCCATTGATTTCAATTGTACCCGGAGACGTCCCTCGTCCCTCGTTTCGCGTCTCTCGTATATCAAAGTCGCCCAGCATCCGGCCTTTAAAGAGCAAGTCCTTGTCGGTGTCGCAGGTGATCGTGCCGTTGGTCTCGATGTATCCCATCCATGTTTTCGCCGTGCGTGCGCAGTATGCCTTCGAAAGGAACAGCGAAAGCATGGTCGGATCCACCCCAGAAAGGGTGAATTCCATCCCGCTTTGCTTGATGTCCGCCGACTCATTGACCGCCCGGAAGTACAGCATGCCGCCGACAGCCGACCAGGTCTTAGAGTCCCACGTGACGTCATGCGCCTCTGTCGTGATGCGTACCGGAGCGGCCACGTCGTAGGTGCCCGTGGTGGGCGCGTCCGAATCGAAGGCGACGTCCACGGAGAAGTTGTCGTCATCAATTTTTGTGACCGCATAGTCACCGGCGTATTCGGTCGGCAGGTCTAAGGTGATATTGTCGCTGGTGATCCGTCCGTGTCCTACGCAGGTAATCTTGATCTTCGTCCCAGCCGCGTAGGTGACTATGTTGGTGATGCGGTAGATTTCGTCCAAATCAAACTGGAGAAAATACGTAAATACTGTGCCCTCCTCCGCCGCTATTTTTGTGCGTGTCGAGTCGGTGAGCAATCTTGGGGCTGGTAGCTGTACCGGTATATCTGCGTTGTATGACGCCCCAAGTACGGGGGTAAAGTTTATGGTCGCCTCGCCGCTGCCGTCAGACGTCACGTCCCCGGTAGTGACGGTATATTCCTGTGTGTCCTCGTCTACGCGGAAGACATCGCCCAGGTAGAGCACCTTCGTGGAGACCGGGAGCTTCTTCACCACGATCTGCGATACGCCGCTGCTGTAATTATTTTTTAGGTAACATCGCATTTTAACCCACCCCTACACCCCTCCCTAGAGGGGAATAATTATGGACATTCCCGGAAATTCAGCGTTAGCCCGGCATATATGCCGCGTCCGTTGCCCTTTGGAAAATCAAAGTTTCCGGACAGTACCGCCCTGAATTTTACCGCCGTGTAGGTCACTACGGCATAGGCGGCGTGGGCCATGCCCGACACCAGCATCGGCGATATGGGGACCGCCGTAAAGTTACTCACGTCCGCGTCCACGTCGAATACGAGATTGATCCCGGCGATCTTGATCAGGTCGCCCCGCTTCAACGTGCCGGACACGGCTACCTGCGCGCCGGATGAATTTTTGCTCACCTGTAATGTGCTGCCGGTCTGGTTGGCGCCGTAGGCGTAGATACTATCAATCGGCACGCCGGTCGCCGTCTGCCTGTGCAGGTGGGAAATCTCGAATATGGTTTTTGTCCTGCGATGCTTATTGAGATAGGCGATAAATTTCCAAAAGTTCGGGTCGTTGCGCTGCATGATCCCATACGACTCTTCCCACTGCCGCCCGACTGTGTTGATGGTGCCCAGGTTGCCCTTGCCGCTGTGTCCCCAGCTTTCGAAACCCTCGGGGAATATCGGCGGCGTGACGTCTGTCGGCAGAAAACCCATGCGGTCAAAGTCGCTCATCGTCCGCGTCCTTTCATCTGTTTAGCAAATGCGCGGGATTTCTCCATGCCGCCGCCAACGATCTTGCGAATCGTTGTTGCATGCGCCTCAAGCGTCTGGACGGCGTCCCTGCCGTTCATTGCGGTCACGGGGATCTGTATCGTTTGCTGCACGATCACGGTGTCCCCTCCGCCAAAACTGCCTGCCGAACCCGGTATGCGCCGTGGGCCGGCTGGGCCTGTGCCGCGGATACCCGTTAAGCCCTCAGCGCCGCCCATCCATGCGCCTGCGCCGGATGCTGTCGATCCGCTTACCGTTGATAGGCCGCCCATGCCCGCGCTCAACAAATTCCCGATCGCCGTCATCGCTTTAAACATGAGCCACTGTGCGATCATCTGGTTCACCGCATTGAGCCAGGCATCCAGCATGCCCTGCGCAAAAGTTTTGAAATGCGATCCAATATTCCCGAAATCGGTCTCTACTGATTTCGCAAACCCAGAAATGGCTGACGTGCCGCCAGAGGCAAAGTCATTCATCATATCCTTTGAACCCTGTGCCCAGGTAAATCCCTCGCGGGATAGTTCGGCGTAATACGCCTTGATCCCGCCTGCAAAATCGTTTGTCCTCAAAATCCTTTGTTCCTCAAGCTCTTCCAGCCGCGCATAATATGCCTCCCAGGCTAGTTCCAGGTCTCCTGTGATGGCGATCTCTTCCTGGCGCTGCTTCTCCAAAAGTCCTTTTTGAAATGTATAATATTTTTCCGTGTCGAATTTTAAGGCCTCGTACATGTTCTTGTAGGCAGCCTCGCGGTCCCTGATCTGGTTGGTTGCCTCCTTCGTTACATCCTTTTCGCTTTTAGCCAGCTCGCCGAGGGACCCCTTCATTTCCTCCGTGAAGTCTTTCAGGCTTTGGAGTCCCGGGCCGAGCTGCTCATCGAAGGTAAAGCCGAGGCCTTTCAGTGATGTGGCGCCGCGGTGTGCGCCTGCCAGTTCGTTCGTAGGGGCGGGTGTTGTTGGGAGCGCTTTTTCTGAGATGCGATATCCTTCCCATTTCCGCCCTTCCATCCATTCACCCGCCTTTTGGAAAGGAAATGCAATCGCGTGCGCAATCGTGCGAATTCTATCCAGCCGTTCCGCAAAAACTTCCAGCATGAAGATAGCGGGCGACCCGAAGGTCTTCCAAAAAGAATTGCCTAACTTTTCGTATGAGTCCGAAAGATGCGCCGCATTCGCCTCAATTTTATCATCCATCATTTCCACATCTTTACCCAGCCGCTGAGTCATCGTGTTGGCCGTTTCCAGGAGGGCGGTGAGGTTGGCGTATTGTATCTGCTGTTCGTTGAGCTGGTCCTTCGTGCCGCCCAGGGATGTCGCCAGGTCTTTTTGCGCTTTGTCGAAATCTACGGTGATGCCGTGCATGCGCAGCATACGAGCCTGGCCGGTGATGATCGCACGGGTCATATCCTCAAATGTATCCGCGGGTCTTTCACCGGTGACGTTAGACATCGTCTTGGCGAATTCCATGAGGCCGGGCATGGCACGCGGATCAAGGCCGCTTAGCATGGACTTGCCCGCAAGCTCGATGGCACGGCTTGTGGTGATGGACTGGCCCGACATGCGTTTGAGGTCGGCGATGATGGAGTCGGCGTTGGAGTGGAACGTGGCAGCCAGGTTGGTGAATGCCATGCGTTTTTCTTCGCGTTCGGCGGCGGCGGCAAATTCCGTGTAAATCTTTCGTATTGTGAAAAATGCCCCGGCCGCCATAGCCGAGAGTTCCAGCCAATGGCTTTTCAATTGAGCGCCAAAGCCCTTGATGCTGGTTTCCGCGCCTTTGGTATCGGCGGTTACGATTAATTTGATTTCGTTTTTGTTTGCCATTTTTTATTTTTCAACCCCCTGCGCTTCCACCCCCTGCACCCCCGCCAGCGGGGGACAATTAATCTCCCCCTCATTGGTAGGACAAGCGTCCCCGCTTGTCATCATAATGTCAGGCGAGGACGCCTGACCTACCATAGGGGGGACGGGGGGAGGATTCACAATTTTTGCACGTCCATTCCAGATGTTCCCCGTATTCGATCGTGCATCTTTCCTTTTGTGCCGCATCGCATCCGGGGACGGGTTTTGACGGATCGCTTATTTCAGATATTGCCGATTTTAACTCGCTGAGAGCCATCCATTCCTCAAGGGTCAAATCGTTTTTACTGAATGGATATCCTCCGTTTTGTAGCTGATATAAAAATAGTGTGTGCTGAAACCACGGCGTCGGCTCGTATGGCTCGAAGTCGTCCTTCTTTCTCCGGCCAGAGGCATAATCATTCCGTACTTTCTCTAGCTCTGAACGGAGGGAGATTCCAAAGGGTGGTCTTCGTCCTCCCCTGGCTCAATTTCCGGTTCCGTTTGCAGGCTGGCGCCCTCGAAGACCACAAACGCAAAGGCATTAACAATATCAGATGCCGTTGCCTTGACCAATATCTTCCAATTCTCCTTATAATTCTTGCTTTGCGGGTCAGAGGATATTGGTTTGCCGCCGAAACCGAAATCGCCTTCCCTAAAACCAGTGAGAATTTTCAGGCCATATTCGATTCTTGTTTCCGCAGTATGCGTTTTAACTTTTCCGCCCTTACTGGTGAATAGCCTGTTTTGGTAGGCGACTCGCTCGTCGGTTAAGGGCAGGCGATAATATAATTCAATGTCCGTGCCGCTAATGGAGTCTTTGATTGTTAATGTGTTTTTGTCAGATTGTTCCAGGTCTCTCATAATATCTCCTTTTTATTAAAGAATCCCATCCCCGATCCAGTAGGGGACACAATTGTTTATGCCGCGTACGTCGCGACCTTGTTCGCCACCTGCGCCCACACGGAGCCGTAGGTGTCGTCTTCCAGGATTTCAATGTCGCCCACATCGGCGATTACTTTTCCGTTAACTTCAATCGTGTGATCCAAGATACCGCAGCGTGGAAATACGAGATTTGTATAATAATTCTTCCCCGACTCAAATTCCGCGCCCACTGCGTTGACCTGGACACCGAAATACTCGTTGTCGTTCACGTATTGTTGTACGATGAAGTCTCTCGCCTCGCGATTAAGTTTAAGAGTTTGCACACGCCCATCGCGCATTATGTAATTTGCATAGGTGTCTGTGCCTCCAACCCGGAACTGCACCTTCGTGCGGTTGTCAAGATTGTACTCGACAGATTCGATTTCTGAGTCGAGGGTGCGTCCGCCCAGGAAGTTTGTGCCGTCCCACTTTCCGCCAATTTTAAATACGAGCCCGGCGGTCCTTAGGGGCGATTCCGTCACCCGCGATGGGAACGTGCACCATGCCGCCTCCGTGGGCACATAGAGGATTTCATACGTGGTCGAGGTTGCGGCTCCGCCCGGTGCGCTGATGGTGATCACCGCAGGCGTGGCAGCAGATACCACGCTGTACGTCACTTCTTTCCACTCCCCGGTTGTCGGCACTAATACGCGAATGCGGTGGACGTTGTCGAGCCGCAGGGCTGCCGTGCCGCCGTGTACGGCGTTTGCGGCCAGGGTAAGCGACGTGGCGTTGTATGCCGCCGTTACGTCCTCGGTGGTTACGTTGTCAGTATATTTACCCGTACCCTCCAAGATCAACGATAGTTGCGCCCATTTGTCGGCCTCGAATTTTGCATTTATCTTGTCCACCACGTGTGAGGCAAGCCGGCGCTTATAAATCATTTGTCCGGCCCGCATGGCGCAGGTAAAGGACGGATTATCAATGTTGGCCGTGGGTGTTATCGTGTGTTTGTACCCCGTACCCCACGCCGCCGTGCTTATCGTGCCGAGGCCGAATGCCAAGCCAAACCCGAAGTGCTGTGCCTGTGCCATCGGAAAGTCAATGGGGGCCCCGGCAAGCGACCCAAGATCATAGATGGTGTCCGCCTCTTCCTTCCCTGTCGCCTGGCCAGCATTTGTTTGTCGCCGTCTCTTTAATTGCAGGATGCTTGATATATCAACCATCATGGTCGTATCGAGAGTTTGCTCGGTGTTTAAGGCCGTTTCCTTCAGGTTTGCGGAGAAGGCAAGCAGGTTATAATTTGCCAGATAGTTTCTTGTCATGTATTATTCCTCCTAAAAAATATTGCACCGGATGTTTGGACACGGCGCTCCGTGTCCCTACGATTTTTCTGTGTGTCCACCCCCTGCACCCCCGCCCGCGGGGGACAGTTAATTCCCCTCTTGGGAGGGGCCGGGGGTGGGTTCTACAGCCCCCGCATTTGTATTGAATTTATGCGACTCTTCCGGCGGCACTTCCCTATACAGCACGCCGGCCTTGTATTTCCGCCCGGTAAACGGGCCGTCCACCACCTCGAAGTCTGCAATGTTTGGTTTTAATTCGTACATGCTTTTCCCTCCTTGGGGCGAACACAAGGTTCGCCCCTACAATGAAAATGATGTTTTAAAATCGAAACTGTAAATACTGAATAATTTCGTGATCAGAGACGGCTCGATCCGCAGCGGGTGCAGCGGCTCGATATCTAAATCCAGGTTGTTATCAATCAGCACGGTTTTTAGCTCTTCCAGGATCGGATGTATGGCCGCTTTTAGTTTGGCATCACCCCGCAAATCCTTTGCGATCACAATCACCGTAAAACTCATCTCATCGTCGTAGGATCGGTTTGCGCTCTCATCAAAATTCGACCCGCCGTACAGGACGTAGATTGCTGGCAATTTAACCGTGAGCTGCCCGGCCTGTTTTACCAGGTCGTCGATCTCGCCGTGGTAGCTGGCGATTGTCGCGTTCAGCGCGGTCAGCACTCCAGATGCCTGGAGCTTGGCCACGATTGCATCCTCTATCTGTGTGATCGCATATCCCATTTAATGCCCACGCCTCCCGCCCATGAACGGAAACCGAGCACCCAGCCGGTCTGACCGCCAGAAATACGGCAGGACGGTATCCGGTGTCGGTAAGAGGTCGAAATTAAATTCAATGCCATATGTTTTTCCCACCGCGTTTTCTGCGACCAAGCGGTAGTAATAGGTATTGGTATTATCCAGATTTGCGAGAGAGATATTGACCGCAGTATCTACCGCACCCGTTATAACCTGTGCGCTGGAAGAGCCTGTATAGTATCCACTCTCCAGGCCATAATCAAACCATACCGTTGTGGTATTGTTATTAGCATTGCAATTCCCGTTTAACTGTCCTGATTTATACGTTACCGAGGTAGCATAATCTGTTTGTACCGACGGGAAAGCCCCTATTGCTATAATATCAGATGCCTCATTGCCTGGCACGTCTTCGGCTGTTACGGTAATGATATTTACCTGGTCGGGTGTTGTCAATTGATAAAGTTGTAAAACGTCTGCTGAGGATAATGCTCGATTGTAAATGCGGACTTCGTCAAGGTAGCCTTTTGTAGAATTATTAGTAGTATTTAGTGCTCCAATTACCAGCGGATAACTGTTGGTGATTGATCCCAGTCCAGCGAAAGATTGTGTTCCTGTCTGTACCCCATTAATAAATAATTTAGAGTACGCCGTCTCTCTATCACAAACACCAACTACATGAACAACAGCATTTGTGCCAATTTCTTGTGTAGATGCTGCATAAATCGTTTGTGTGCCTGATTTAAGGATAAAGTTCATTTGTGTGCTAAGCGATGAAATATATTGAAAATTATAACTATTTCCCGTTCCATCTCCGTATTTAGAAAGTGGATATTGCCAAATAGCACCACTAACCCATATTCTTACCATCCAAAATGATATGCTAAAGCTTCCTGTTCCGAAATCTAAATGTCCATCGGCAGGATCACCAAAACTAACATAATCATCAATCCCATCAAAATATCTTGCTAATCCAAATACGGAAGTTATTCCAGGGACAGAGCCAGTATTTGTCCCATGACTTAGAAATCTTGAAGAATCTTTGATTTGTGTCGAGCCTGTACCATCATCCAGCTTTGCATAAAATACAAGCCCATCATCCATGAAAGGCAATATCCTCTCTGTGGAACTCCACGAGCTTGTACCTGTGGCAGTTCTCGTAGTGGTTGTTGCTGAGTTGGATACTGTCACAGTTTCGATACCATTTGTATCTGTACTGCTTCCCGAAAGGGCAATAGTCGAGCTTGTAGTACCAAATGCATTAGTGCCGTCTGACAGGGTATAATTAGATGACAGAGAAGTAATGGAAATACTAGGAAATGCAAGATCAAGAATTATCGTATCAGATGCCATTGCCGACACATTAGACACACCATCCTTATACCAGATATTCACCGTTTTCGTACCATCTTCCTCGCTTAAGGTATAGGGGATATTGTCTGAGTAAGTGGTATCCGTCCCTACTGATACCCATCCTGCTTGTCCTGCTGTCGGCGTGGTTGTGCTTCCCGACAGGTAGTATCCTGTTACTCCAACATCATCTGTAGCTGATAGATTAAGAGTTACCTCGATAGCAGTAGTGTACGTGCCGTTGCTATTGACCGTAACTGTTCCTACGGGTGCTGCGGCATCCGCAATTGTATAAGATACAAGTAAATAGGGTGAAGTTGTTGCTGAGTTGTGATGCTCTGAGGAATTAAGGGTACACAATGCTGAAACTGTCGGCGATATTCCACTAATACATAACGAGACATTCGTAGTACCCACCAATGTCTGCACGTAATTAGTAATTGTACCTACGCACCACTGGGGGGTTGTGCCAGGTACGGTAAAAGACCCAATGGAAGGTGTTGTCGTTCCTGGTTTATTATTCCACGTAACGTCTGATTCAGTCCAACTGCCCGCATTGACTCCAAATAACCCAAAATCGTATGCACTCCCAGTGTCCATTGATCCATATACATATAATGCTGCAGCAGTAACACTTCCAGGATTACCAATGTCTACCTCGATAAATCCCTGTCGTCTGAATCCAGCCGTACCATTTCTCGCCCACAGGGCAATATTCATACCATAATTAGTCGAGCCAGAAGACTCGTTGACCGTGGAATCCTTTGCAATATTAAATGTTGATGTTCCTGCCGATCCTTCACTTACTGTTGATGTTGCAATACAGGTAAGCTGTCCAAAATTAACAGTAGAAAGATAATTATTGCTATCTCCATTCCAGCCCTTTTGTCCCTCCCTATTGCCTCCATTTGTATCTTCATTAAAAAATACATCAAAGCCGATTACATTTCCAGCGCTGAAAGCAGAGCCACCGATAAAATTTGAGGCTGGCACAAAAAATTCGATAGAATATGTCTCTGCCGTATTTGTTCCTGATGCAACAACGCCTGTTGTTGTTCCCTGTGAATATATATAACTATTATTTGGTACTCTTACAAATTGTCTGTCATAAGCATCATAGGAAGTATTTCTATTGTAATCTCTGTCAATGTAAAGCTCTACGGAACTGTCCTGCCACGGAGTAGTAGTTGCGGTATTAACTGTAACCGTTGCACCGCTTATAGAAACTCCTACGTACAATCCACCACTTGTACCTGGAACATAGAGCACACTAAAAGAGCCAGTGGCTGTTGGAGTTCCCATAATTACCTTAGAAAGCGTTGACCATGTCCCGTATTCAGTGAGTACACCATCTACAGTTACGGTGTTTGTGCCTGTCTGTGTTGCCTCGTAAGATAATATTCCCGATGTGGTAAAAGTTATCTCGCTACCATTTGTGCTGCCATTTATACTATTGGCTTGACACCGTACATAATATGTTGTTGAGCCAGATAAGCCTGTAATGGCTTGTTGGATACCCACAGAGGATGTACCAGCACCAACTGTTTGACTGCCTGTCACGGTAGCCGTTCCCCAGCTCTGACTAGAGGTATTATATTGCCACCTTGCCGTAGTAGACGACCCGTTAGGATTTACTTCGGCATTTAATGTTGCAGTTATTGATGTTACCACTGTTGCAGCCCCAGTGACAACAGTTGGCGCAGCACCAACTGTGCCAGTTCCAGCCACGCCAGGTGGTGGCAATTTCCATGTACCATGATGTCCCCCCACATAAACATAACTATCGTGAGGATTAACTGTTAATGAAGTTGCAAAGGTATATTTGAGATTGCCCGATATATCTGTAAAAGTTACGCCTCCATCTTCGGACCTAAAAAGTGATTCGGCTGTATAACCAAAAGGAGAATATTTTCCTACATAGACTACATCAGAATCATTTGGGTCTACCGCTACCATTGACACATCCATACGATTATATCCTGAACCAACAACAGCCTCCCGATATGGATAGTTGCCCAAAGGAAATGTTGTTAAAGTGCCTGACACACCATTGATTATCCAAAGACCCAGAGACGACTGAGCTATATATATTTTATCAGGATCATCAGGAGCCACAGTTATTTGACCATAATAATCTGTAGACACAGCTGTTACTTGCGGATATTGAACGGCGGGATTACCTACAGTGTTTCGAGTCCATGTTACGCCCCCGTCTGAAGACCTCCAAAGAGTGAGAGTCGATCCTGATAAAGTTGTGGAATAAATATGCGTACCTTGTCTATAGACAGAAGCTGTTTTCTTTGTGGTGTCGGTACCTACAAAAGCCGACCATGTTATCCCCCTGTCGGTACTCTTAAACAAGTTGGTATAGACTTTATTAGCATCCGCCGCATCGAACATGATAAATGACAAAGCCTTTCCATCGCCACCTACTTGAGTCCAACTAGTCCCTCCGTTGGTTGATCTTTTGATGTAATTGCTAAAATAGCCGGAAGGACTGGTAATGCTTAGCAGTATATCGGAATCCGCAACGGGATCTATTACCGTCCCACGACAAAAACCGACAGCGGTTAATTTAGAGAAGGTACTACCTCCGTCTGTTGTCAGGTAATTCCCATAATCAGCATTCGAGAAGATATATCTATTGGAGTTATTAGGATCGAATGTTATAGAGGTCGCATCCCCCCTTCCGTTAAATGGTGTTTGTCCGGATAATGCCCCTGTATATCCTGTATTCCCACCGTCTGTAGTATTACTCCAATCATCACCCCCATCTGTTGTTTTTACCATAAGGTGATAACCTACTACTGCAAATGCACTATTTTTAGTAGTTGGATGAGTAGCAATTGGAGAACCAGAACTAGCAGATACGGCAGCATTATTATCTCTTAAAGAACCACAAACCCAACCGTCTGCGTTTTGCGTATCCATAGCTGTTGGCGTAACCCAGTTTCCGCCGCTATTATTGCTATAATACATTTTCCCTAAATAAGAGCCACCAGCAGGAGTGCCAAAAGAGCAATACAAAAGGTCACTGCCACCTGCCACAGGACTAATTGATAAATACTTTGGCCCCCCTGTAAGTCCAGAATGGAAACCTGTATTTACAGTGCTAAATGAGGACCCTGTGTTTGTTGACTTATAAATTCCATAACTTGGAATACACACATACATAGTTGAAGATGTCGTTGGACTGATTACTGTTTTGGTTGGATTTGCTGGTAAAGAACCAAGCGATGTGACTGTAACACTACCGCTATCTACTACTTTTCTATAACCAGCGTTTGAACAAACAAATAAGATTGTGCTATCTGCAGGATTAACTTTTATATCCCATATTGAAGTGCCGATTGTTGCTATTTGCGCCCAAGTAGAACCTGTATCTGTTGACTTCCACAATTTACCTGTACCATCACCGGCGTAAACTGTTGTTGCACTCGCAAAGGCGATAGGATTAGAACCTCTCTGACTATTCGTGATAAGAGTTTTTGCTAAAACCAATGCCCATGTATCACCACCGTCTGTTGTCTTAAAAACGCCTCTTTCCTCATTTGTGCCTTGATTATTCATAAAGCCGCAAACAAGCACAATGTCTGCGTCATAAGGACTAACAGTTATGGCAACTACCCCGACAGAGCTAATCCCATTATTTTTAGGCGTCCAGGTTTTTCCTCCGTCTATACTTTTCCAGACCTGAGAAGTATCAGTACACATATACAAGATATTACCGTCTGTCGGTGCATAAACTAGGTCTTGTATCATCTGCATACCTTCACCGCCAGAAAGTCCAGAGGTTTTTTGTGCATTTGTTCTTACAGGGACCTGCTGCCATGTCTGGGCATAGGCAGATGCACAGGCAAGCGATATCATGGAGATTATGATTAATATTTTTTTCATATTTTATATCGTATGGACACGATGCTTCGCGTCCTTGCGTCGCGTTGTTTTACGAGGACGAGAGGCATCGCGTCCCTACGTTCGGACGTATCGTATTATTTCTCGCCGTATGTCACCGTCAGCGTGCCGACCGTGCCGGCCTCGTTGACGCAATTAAAATCCGCATTTTCCCGGAATGCAGTCAAGGCAAAATACGCCCCAGGGGACAGCAGGTGGCCGCTGCCGACGGTTGGTGTGCCGCCGTCCCAGCGCATCCTGATGTCCGTGCCGCTTACGGAGATGATGGTTTCTTTCCAGCTATTCCGATCTGCATATGTTGGTGATATAAATGCATTGTATTTCGCCGCGGTTAATTTGTGCGTGGACGTGCCGGTATCAATAGAAATTTCCTCGAAATCCGCGGCATGTAGGGACACGGTGCTCCGTGTCCCTGCACACAGGCACAGCGTGATTGCGATCGCAAACAATATTTTCATTTTCATTTCTTTTTTTCCTCCCTTGTTCCACCCCCTGCGCTTCCACACCCTGCACCCCCGCCAGCGGGGGACAGGCTTTTCCCCCTCTTGAGGGGGTTCGGGGGGAGGACAATTAAAAATTCGCCAACGTGTCTTTCGTGAATATCCGGTCATCCGCCGTGGTGTTAGTCTGCACGCCGCCTGCCTCCGGCACGTCCGCATCGGGTTCGCCGATGGTGATTTTCCCGGATGAGATCGCCTCGAGCTGGCGGATTACGTCTTTGTGGCGATCTATCCGTGTCGGCGGTATCTCTTCCACCTTGCGTGAGTACAGATTGTAAATCGCTTCATCAACCGACATCTTGTTTACGATATCGGGGACGGTCGCAAACGGCACCGTGTACCGTCCCCCGCAATAACTGTCAATCACCGCATCTGCCTGGGCAATGGCCTCATCCACCCGTGCCTGATTTACCGAGCCTACGTTTTCATCATCCGTCAGTTGGATGATCGCCGTTTCCGGGATCAGTTTTTTAAGATCGGTTAATGTTGAGTATGCCATATTTTACCCACCCCTGCACCCCTCCCAAGAGGGGATTGTTTGATTGTGGGGACACGGCGCTCCGTGCCCCTACGATTTATCCGATTTGTCTTTCGTCTTTTTTTCTTCCTTAACCGGCTCAAGCCTCAATTGGCTTGCCACTTCTCCGCTGCATTCAATCGTGTCTCCCGGCGCGTAGACCTTGCCGCCGAGCTTTTTGTGTCCGTCCTTTACGAGATATTTTGGCATGTTTCTTCCTTTCAAAAATGGGCGCCGATATATGGTAAGGACACGGTGCTCCGTGTCCCTACATTATTATGCTACTGCATCCTCGATCAGATATCCCACGTCACTCGCTACGATCCTCTCATCCGAGTTCCAGGCGACTTTGAAATAATGCGCGCCCTTGATGCCGCGTTTCTTGTCAAAATCCCTCTGGGTCTGCTTCAACATTTCCGAGATGGTCAAGCCGAAGGTGATTGATTTAATGCCTGGGCTAGGATCGACGTATAAGGCCGCCATGTGTTTCCCCCACAACCTGGCATATGATGGTGTCTGGCCTTCCTTGGCCGAGTTGTAGCGGGCACGCCCAACCACCACGCGCTGTACCTCGAAAAGCCCCGCCACTTCCGGCCCTGTCGCCAGCCCGCCAGGCGAGCCCTGATATCGGGTAGAGCCTTTGACGGCGTCAAGTATTTCCGGCAAGCTCCTGAGCTTTTTCCACGTTGCCTGTCCGAAGACGAGGGTGTTCGCGCGGACGAAGCAGGCCTCGATGGCGTCTGATATGTCCTGGATCGGATCGTCAGACGATCCTCCCCACTGATCATTCCCGGTAAGCTGCACTTTGTTGCCGGTAGGATACGACGACGCGGCAAACACTTTATTTGCCACGCGTTGCTCCTGGACAAGCTCCAGCATCTTGTTCAAAGCATCATTGGTGTCGATTTCCGGCTGCAAAGGGTTGTCTGCGTTGTCAATCGTCTCCTGTGCAAGCCAATCACCCTGCGCATGGTCAACCACGGAGTAATTCTCCGTCGATACGCCCCAGGTGGATTCGTTCGGCATTGCGGTAGGCCCGATCTGATCGTTCGGGATCTTGTAAGTATCTTCCTTGTTGTACTTGTAATATTTATCCGACCTCTTACCGACCTTGATCTGCGGCATGAGCAACTTCCAGATCAATTCTTCGTTTTGGTATTGGATCGACAGGTTGCTTAATACCACGTCGACGTGTAAGGCATTTGTTTCAGGCATGGTTTTGTTCCCTCCTGTAAAGATTTACGAATTACGAATTACGATTTACGATTTAAAATTGTTATTTGCCCAGAAAATAATATCCCGTGAAATTGTCAGTTGATGTCCCCGCGACGTCCCCGCCGTTGTAGGCATAAAAGGTTACGCTGTTTGTGCCGGTTATTTTCGCACGGACCGTCGTGCCTGATCCATTTCCCACGGATGCATAATCTATCGTACACATGGCTACCGTCGGGGTGCCGTTAAGGCTGTGAGACACCGTGACGCTCCCGCTCACAAGTGAGGCAGAGCCAAATTCTATTTTCTTGCCGCTGGTGATACTGTCCACTCCATTGATCGAGTGGGCATAGCTGATGGACGCCGCGCACGCCATTACCACCATAGCGCATATCAGCATATTCAACGCTTTTCTGATATATTTCATCCCAAAACCCTCCCAATAAAATTTACGAATTACGATTTACGATGTGCGATTTAAAATCCCAAATCCAATGTAAGGACACGAAGCATCGTGTCCCTACGTTATTACACCGCCGGAACCGGCAGCACAAATACAGGGATAATGTCCCCGCTAACGCCAGACGCAAATGCAATTGCTCCGTATGATTGACCCGCCGCAGCCTGTACGCCTTTACCGCTTGCATCGCTTGTCAGCGGCTTTCCCCTTGTGACCGTGCCACCCAATTTCAAGCGGCTGATGCCTACGAGCATTAACCGCACGATATCGCCTGCGGTGGTCGTTGTGTGTTGTAAGATTCCCATAATTCCATCCGTGGCAGCCGCTGCGAGATCTGCCGTGTCATCGTCCGCCCCGAATTTCGCAAACGTAAAGGCGGTAGCCACCGCCGATGTGCATTTTACCGATTTTTCCAAGACACCTGTTTGTCCCATCATGATTCTTTGTCCTCCCATAAATTTACCCACCCCTTAATCCCCTCCCAAGAGGGGACTTTTTTATACCCCTCTTGAGGGGGGCAGGGGTGTGTTATACTTTGAATAATTCCGGTTGCTCTTTTGATACGGCAAGCACGGCATCCTTATATGTTATCTCCACGCCGTCCTTCTTGTTCTTCTCCTGATAATTCCTGATTGCCGCGTCACGTTTATCGTTACCCCTGGGGATATCCTTATCATTCCCCGCAAATTCGCCGAATTCGATTTGCTTCTTGAAGCAGGCCAGGAATCCCTTCATGTGTTCTGCAGGCGTCAGTTTCTTCCCCTCTTGGGGTTCGCAAAACTCATAGGCCGTTTCAATCCCGGAAATCGCTTCCAGGAAGTTCGTCATCCCCATGCCGTACTTCATCATCGCCGGCGTGAGCCTGCCTTCCTTGCAAAGGCCTTCACAGAAGGATTTGATTTCATCCTTCATCCTTTCGCCTTTCGCCTTTTCCAGCTTCTCACCTTCCGCCTTCAGCCGTGCCTTCTCGGCATCAAGCGTTCTCTGCGTCTCGGCGAATTCTGCTGTTTTCGCCGTTACCACCTTTGCCACCTCGGCATCCACCAGCGATTTAATGTCCCCCGCTGGCGGGGGTGCAGGGGGTGGACTCATAAAATTCACCGGCGCGTCCTCGATAGTCACCCCTTCGGCTGCCGCCTTGCCCTTCATCCAATCAAACCATTTCATACGTTTTGCCTCCCTTCCAAAAAAAGATTTCGGATCCCCGATCTGTGTCGAGGACATGTTTCGGATTTCGGATTTCGGAATTACAGTCCCGACCTCTCCGAATTCTATATAAATTGATCCCTTCCCATCCTTAAAAGCCACGTTTGGCAAGCCTTTCACTGACGGAGCTCTTGCCCCAAGCCAACCAAGATGCCGGAATGTCCCGTCAGGATAGACGGAGATCGATCTTGGCTTAAACATCTTTTTCTTAAGCATCTCCACAAATTCAGGCACGCGATCCTTTGCCATTGCGTATAAATATTTACCCTCACGTTTCAGCGCCTCTATCGCGCCCCATCGTGGCGAATCATCTTCAGGATGTCCGATAACCTCAGGTGCCTCGTATTTATCAGGATCGTAATTCTGGACCATATAGTCCAGATCGCTTTCTGTCCATTCCTTTGTCTTGCCGTTTGAATCCGTGTGTATCCCAGCCGCGAAAACGGGTATCCATTTATGTTCGACCCACAACGGGTATGCCTCCGAATGATTTCCACCCCCTGCACCCCCGCCAGCGTGGGACATCCAGTTTCCCTTTTCGTCTTTCTTATGTCCCTCCTTATGCACGGCGGCCATAGCGATTGCCATTGCGGCGCCTTCAACGTGATTTTTTTCAAACGCCGTATTAAAAGCGGCGATGAATATTTCCATTGCCTGCCTGGGCGCGCCCTTCATCGACTCCGGCATATTGTCCATTGTGTATGGCATTATTTGTTCCTTTCTTGTGGGACAAGCATCCTTGCTTGTCATCATAATGTCAGGCAAGGATGCCTGTCCCACAATTTTCAGCCCCTACAATCCATGATATCAATCATTATCATAAATGCGGCGAATGCGATAAGCGCCGCCAGAAAAACAATCCGGTAGAACTTTGCGGCACGGCGCACATCCGCGTGTATATATTTCCACAGCACGATGAAAAATACATAAATTGCCATTTTTTTGTTTCCGATTTCGGATTTCGGATATCGGATTTAAAAAACGCCTACGATGCCCCAGGAACGATTCGTATCCATTTTTGGCTGGCTTACCAGCCCGGAAGTCGTCCGTGCCTGTTTATAAACAATCCCATGGGGACAGAAACCTTATTCAAGTGTATAATCCAGACCCCTTGTTTTACCCAAATCCGAAATCATTACGCCGTTCCTTCGACGAAAAATTTCCCCAGGGCTTGCGTCATCTTCGGCCAGTCTTCCTCTTGTACCATCATGAACGGCCTGGCTGGGATGTGGATTGTATAAGCCCTGCCATGGACTTTCATGCCGTAGCCTGCCTTACCTTCCTTAGAAAACCTGGTCAGGCCTTTCCTTTCACCTCTTTTGTATTTCTTGAAAAACATCGTCCGCTCCCGCGCGGGGTGGTTGATGTCCCCGCCGAAATGCTGGATTGCCGCATATATTTTATTCGTGCCGACCTCGACGCGGTCCTGCTTAGCATCGATTGTGAACGAGTTAAATAATTGCTTGCTTTCTATAAGGGTTTTGTCGCCTGTTTTCTTTGCCCTAAGAGAAGGTTTCCAGGGCGTTGGGCGTCCACCGGCCTCGAAGTTCCTGCGGATCGAATTCCTGACGATGTTCCCGATTATGCCCATCGCCGGTTTCTTGCTATGCATCCTGCCCAGGATGTCGGAGAGCAGCTTCCTTACCTCCGCATCTTCAATTCTTACGGTGATCATTGCGCCGGTCATTGGTTCAGTCTCTCCAAATCCGCTAAAAATGCCTGTCTCAATTCTTCCGGGATACTGGCCAGTTTCCGGGCCAATGCGGCTTCGTATCCCAGCGCCTCGCTTTTGCCCTGACCCGTCTCGTCTGGCGGCGTTGTACGATATCCGGGCTTATCAGCCAACTCGTTATACTCCTCCTCCGTAATCACCTCTACGTCGCACCGGCAGCCAAACCAATTATATGTATCGCCACGATACGGGTAATGAGTGTCCCACCACGGATCGTCTGCACGCAGGATAGTACCGTCCCAGGCGGCATGTTCCGGCCTTACTCTCGTATCTCCCGCCGTACGGTATCGCCAAAACGGGAACGCCTTCAAGGTGTCCGGATCGGTCGCCTGCCGGTAACTGCCCTCCTGATAGGCGCTCTGTAAATTCGTTTCATAAATCACCTGAGACCGCCAGCCGCGCGACCCTTTATAATCCCAGCCGTATTTTTCGACTATCGAATCGAATTCCTGCCGAAAATCGTGGATCGTCAGTCCTTCAGCAATCATCTTATTGATCGCCGTGTGGAAATCAGCCAGGATGTCCATCTTCATCTCTCCTGCGATGGTAAATGCCTTCGCGTGTATTTCATTGCTTAACGTTTCCCCAACGGCCGTGGGCAAGTTTATTTTCCTTTTCAAAAAGTCTATCGCCTCTAAAAAAGGGAGCGAAAACGGATCAACCTGCGGCATGCATCCCTCCCAGTTCCCCAACGAGCAAGGCGTTCCTGATTATCCCTGCGATTTCCTTGCTATCCAATTTCGGATACATGCCTAAGACTTTGTCGCGGAATTCCTGCAATGTCGCCGATTCTTCCATGAGTTTTTTTACTGGCTCGATGAGACTGTCCAGGGATATCGCATCATGCATCTTGCCTGCCAATATCTCTGCCGGGTGTGCTTTCTTTTGTTCCGCAAATTGCCGCCCACCCATTCCGCGTCCCATGTCATTCCCCTCTTGGGAGGGGTTAGGGGTGGGTGCTGTTGCCGGTATCTCAATCAGTTCCTCGCCTTCTTCAGGCTGCGGAATCCCGTAGGTCTCGTAGAGATATTTCTTCGTCACCGGCAGCCGTAAATCCCTGACAAGTATCAGGTCGCGGTCAGCCAGGGGTTTTAAATCCTCTTCCGGCTCGGTGCGTATCCACACCTTGGGGTATGCACGTGAGGACACGGAGCCCCGTGTCCCTACCGGGAAATTGTAATCCACGATCCATTTAATCAGGCTGTTGTTCTGACATTCGCACAGGGAGTCCGCATCGGCCTTGATGTAATCCTGCCGTATGTCCACCGACTGCTGTTCGTTTCCCAGCTTGCCAGGCGTTGACTCCGTGGCGGCGCTGTGACCCAGCAGCACCTTGTTAATTGCTTTGTCCTGATAGGCGCAGAAAGAATCATAGGTGTCTATAGACCCCGCCCGCTGTGCTTCCAGGAGTTCGATGATCATGTTCTCCGGGATCACTACGCCGGATTCCTGCTGTATAGCGGTTATCGCGGCCAGCAAATCGTCTTGTTTTGGTTTCGGCGTCCCCGGCGGATATTTACCCACCGGCGTGGGCGACCCGAATTTGTCGCAAAAGATTGCCCAAAATTTTATGCCGTTCTTGCGGAACCACACCGGCCAGTACAGGCTGCGACCCAGGCCGTCGCCGTAATAGCTGCCGTTATCCGATACATTACGGAATACCACAAACTTGCGGTCTGGCACTTCGATACCTTCGATCATGTTCTGCATGGTCAGCAGTCTGAGCCTGCCTTGCAAATCAAAGACAAACCGCCGCGATGCCTTCCCGGTAATCTCCTTGATCCAGATATCGCCTTCAGAATATTCCCACATCACCTCCGCAGCCTTAAAGCCCAGGACAATGCCGGAAAGCAGCGACTGCCGTGCGGCGTCGTAGTTGCAATGCTTTAAGACCTCCTCCACAAATTCTGCTATCTTCATATCTTCCGCATCATCCGAGGCGGGGATCACCTCCCATTCCTTGCCGACCACGGCCAGCTTCCGCGTTTGTAATGCGGACTGCACCTCCGAATCGCGCATGAGGTCTTCATAGAGTTCGATGCCCTTGCCGCCTGATTCCGTGCGCAATACCTTGTCCGGGTTCAAAACGACGTTGCCGATATAGTCCTGGATAATGTCGTTTTGGACGGTTGCGATCTCATCAGTTATAGGTTTTTGTTTTTTTGTCGCCATATTAATAATTCCTGATCAGACACTCGATTTTAATTTTTGGTGATTTGCGTTTACCATACACGGCCACCGTTTTTTTAAATTCGCACACTTTCCAATTCATTCTCTCTGAGTAATTCGTTAATATCTCGCATGGATAGCTACTCAAAAGGAATTTTCCCTTGATAGTACACAGCCTATCAAGCAACTTTACAAAATCCTCTTCTGTATAATTTTTATAATATCCCTTGTCCGAGTTAAAGTATGGCGGGTCGCAATAAAAAAAGCTTTCCGCGTCGTCCCACGTGTTTATTACTTTCAATGCGTCCTTGTTTTCGATATAAGTTTCTCGTAATCGGGTGCAATATGTCTCAGAAAACGCATCAATTTTACGTTTGATTACAGATACATCCCCTCCACCACTGTTTCTTTTCCTTTCATACCCCCAACCTTTAAAAATACCCTTTGAAAAAGACATCTGGGTCTGTACCCAGACAGCCCATGCAATCCCAACATCATCCGATTCGCCCGTTCGCAAGAGAATTTCTTTCGCTTTTGCATACAATGCCCTGGAATGTAATGTTTCGTTTAATGCTTGCCTTAATCTTGCAAACTTCTTCGTGTCTTTTAGCACCCTAAAAAAAGTAACAACCCAGGCATTAATATCGTTAATTACTTCTGTTTCAGCTTTTTCCTTTGCCCAAAATACTGCGCCGCCGCCAAAAAAAGGCTCTACGTAAATTCGATGTTTTGGGATCATTGGCAAGATATGCCTTAACATATTTTGCTTGCCGCCGTAATACGCTATCGGTGTTTTGTTTTTAGCCATATTTTGGATTTACGAATTACGATTTACGAATTACGATTTAAATCTACAATCGTAAATCCCAAATCGTAAATTTCAGTTGCTCGCGTATCTTCCCATTTCCCGCCCCATCGTTACCCGCTTTGTCCCTGTCGAGCGGAATTCAATAATCCCAGATCCCTTTTCAGCCAGGTCAACGGCGCCCTCAAGCGCATCCGGGCCGTCATCGTTTACGGTCGGCGATGGATTATAGATTAATTGCTCAACCAATAAATCCTGGTCGCTGTGCCCTTTTTGAAACCGGATCATTCCGCGTTCCACATAAGGCGACAGCCGCCCGATCCTGGCTGGTTTTGCCACTGTATGTTTAATCCCTTTGATCGGGAGTTGATATTTCTTGTCCTTCGCAACCAGCAAAAACGGGCTCTGCGCGAATTCCCCAAGTGCATTTTCCTCCATACTTGCTACTAATGGGTGGAATTCCTCGTATCTTGCGTAGCCCACCCGCGCCATCATGTCGACCGAACAGCGGCGTATAAAGGCGTCGAGCACGTAATATATGCCGTCCAGATCAATCCCGATTGTGATTATTGCCTTATAATCACTCGATGCCCCTGATTCCATCGATGGATCAATAAAGGTATACACCCGCAATACTTTTCCGAGCAGCTCCTCAGGATGATAGTAGCGTATCCACTCCTCCCTGAAGAGACCCTCGTCATCCTTCGGATCGTTCTGGTATTCCTTGTTAAACCGGATCGACCCGATTAATTTCTTTTTCTGCCTGAGTCGTTCCTTTGTCCACCCGCCCGGCCAGAGCGGTTCGCCGTTATCGCCCATTGCCTTGTAGAGGCGGGAAATGAATCGGGGTTTCTCGCCCGCCGATTCGTCCGTAGGGACACGGTGCTCCGTGTCCCTACAATCGGTGATGGGTTCTTCCTTCATCCCAATCATTTGCGCAAGCACGCTCTTTTTCGAGAGCAGCGTCCCGATCATCGTCATCGAGCCGCCTTCGGCGAGGGTGTTTATCAATGCTTCCAGTATCCAGTCAATCGCCTCTTTTATAAGGCGTGGATTTTTTACATTCTTATCGTTCTCCAAATCGTCGATGATAATCCGATCCACGCGGAATTGCCGGTTGCGCAAGCCTCTCACCCTTTGCCCGCGTCCACGAGCCTTCACGCGGATGCCGTTCTTTGTGATAAAATCCTTCGATTCCCAGTTGCCCGGATTCGTCAGATCGCCAAAGTCCTGCTTAATTCTTTCGTTTTCCTCCAGCTCTAACTGGATAAATTGAGAGAAGTCGGCTGCCAGGTCTTCCGTGTCGGATACCAGCAAGATAAAATGTTTCAGCTCGCAGCAGATATCGGCAATCGGCACGCCCAGGGAGAAGAATGTACTCTTTGTATGTTCACGCGGGGCGGCGATGAATACCGGCTCGTCTGCCACGTCCGCCAGGGTATTCCAATCCTTGTGGAAATCCCCGAAATCCCGCGAGAAATAATGTGGCAGATAGGTCTTCAGGAACCACAGCCGGTCGCGCTTTGCGTGGGCGATGCGTTCCTTCTTCGCCTTTTCAGAATCATCCGGGAAGGCGGTCGCCTCCTGCTTCATGCGAGCGACGATCTCTTTTGCCCGTAACTCGTATTCTTTTTTTGAGAATTTCTTAACTAGCATTTTATTTGCGCTTCAAAAATGATTGAGTAGCGCGAGATTTATCTCGCCTGTCTGTCGTATTGAAAACCAAGGGCGAACTAAAGTTCGCGCTACAGTTACGCAATCCGCCATCGTTTCACCCTCTTCGGATTTCCTCGAAAAATTTATGTATGTGTTCCCCGATTTTCTTTATCACTTCCTTGTCCTGCTCAACCCTGATCAGATACCTGGTAAACTTATCCATCGTCTCAATCGCCGATCCCAGGACGTCCCGCCCGCCTTCGATTTTTTCAATTGCGGAAATTATTTTAGTGATCTGATCCACCAGCCTCGGATTTTCAACCAACTCCAGGGCATTGGATCCCTGGATAAGCGTAAGCAACCCCTTCTTAAGTTGTTCTGCGGGTCCCTCGCGCGTATTCACCAGATATTCCTTCCGCTGCCGCATCCACTCGCCCTTAGCAGACCAGGCGGAGATTGTTTTTTCTGAGACGCCCAGCAGCTCGGAAATTTCCCTTTGGGTTTTGCCCTCTCTGACGGCCAATCGCTCGGCCTCTGGATAATAGTCTTTGAATTTTCCCATATGGTTATTTACCCACCCCTTCTCCCCTCCCAAGAGGGGATTTCTTTATTCCCCTCTCGAGAGGGGGTTGGGGGTGTGTTACAATTCTTCCTCGATTCGCCTGATTTCTTCCGTGATCACCTTATACTGATCCATAACCCGCACTAAATCTTCCCACGCCTGGCGCGCCTTATCAAACTCCATGCCCTTGATGCCCTCGGAAGAAAACAGATAAATATTGATGTCCTTACGATACCGGTCTGCCCTGGTCTCCAGCTCTTCGATCTTGTATTTCTTGTCCGCCAAAAGTCCCTGCTTGTAAATTCTGTCTCTCTTATCCACCGTGCCCTCCCCCGAACAATTTTGTTAGTAGCGACGTAGCCGCCGCCGATATTGCCGCAGTGGCGCCGGATGCAAACCATACCTTTTTTTCGACCTTGCCGATCCGGTCGTGATGATCGTCCATAATTTTTTCGCCCCGCAAGAAGGCGGCCTCCGTGCTTGCCTTCAGCGCCCTGATAATTTCTTTAAGCGAGTGCACCTCCCCGCGCAGCCTTTCGAGCTCCACGGCAATCGAGCACGTCACCGGCTCAGGGCATGGATTGTTTGTATTTGGTTCAGCCATTTTTTATTGTGTATCCACCCCCTGCACCCCCGCCAGCGGGGGACAGTTACTTCCCCTCTTGGGAGGGGTTAGGGGTGGGTAATTTTTCCTCGAATTTCTTTTGTCCTGCCTTTATTAAAAACGGCCCCAGCACTGATGCGATATCCTGCCAGTCCATCGTCATCTGCCCGACCCGGATAATCTGCGAAACGCCCTGAATGAAGTAGAGCGCAGACATCATAAACACGATCAGGCGCGCCATACTGAATCCGCCGTTGTCTTCCTGGAAAAATTCAAATGCTTTGTTCATAGTTTACTCCTTGTAATCGTGCCAGGTGTTTTCGTCCGCCTGCTTTTTATACATCTCGTATTGTTCCCACGCCTGATTAATCGCCGTTTGTTTGTTATTGTATGTGTCGCAATAGAGCGGCACTATTGACCGCCTGCCAGGCATATAGATTCTCCACAGCGTTTGCGGGGTGTTGTATTTCATCGACCAGCCAGGCGGCAGCGTTTGGTGTGTTTGCGTGGTTGTAGGGATACGGTGATCCGTGTCCTTACTCAAATCGCAACCGGAAAAAACAATTGCAATAGCGAGGATTGCCAGCAATGGCACGGCACGCCGTGCCACTACGCACGCATGAAATATCCGTCTCATTTTCCGCCCTCCGAAAAAAATAATAATGTTAAAATTCCCCTCTTGGGAGGGGTTAGGGGTGGGTTGTTGGTTGGGATTATACCTTGCTGATGCTTGATATGTCCATTAAAGCGGTTTAAAAAAATAAGGGGCAGCCGTGTTGGCCTGTCCCTTAATACTTCTATGTGTTTTATTCCCCTCTTGGGAGGGGTTAGGGGTGGGTTTTCCCAGCCCCCTTTGTGTCGTTCCCGCATGTTGTTAGCGGGAACCCAGCCAAGGGACACGGTGCACCGTGTCCCTACTGGTTATTCATTTTTATATATCAATTTTTGCCGGATATAGGCCGATATGCCTAATCCGCATTTTCCCGCCTGCTTTTTCAGGGCGTCCAGCTCCTTCTCCGATACCCTGATATATATTCTTTTGTCTTTTTTCATCTGTGTATGCTCGCGGACTCGCTGCCGTACTTTTCCAGCCACGTGCTGATGGTTTTATGAGCGGCCTCAGCATCTATGCTTATCTCATCCTCCCTATCAACCGGATCACTGTTACTCCATTCGATCCGCACATACCTCCCAGCCTCTAGCCGGATGATACTTACACGGTTGTGGCGACCACAACCACCTGGCCTCTCCAAAATAATCTCATTACCTTTTTTAAGGCTGGCGAGGATTTCTTTAATTTTACTTAATTCCATTTTTTACCCCCCCCCTTCGGCCCTGATATATATCCTTTTGTCCTTATTCATCCTCGTCCTCTTCCTCTTCCGGCCCCTCCAGCCGGAATCCGTTAAATGCCTCCGTAGCCGCATCTCCGCGGTATAAAAACCGGTCCGCCCATTCTTCCGCGGCCTCTCTTGTTATTGCCGGGGCAGTTTCTCCCTCGGCAACCTCCCGCAGAATCATAGTGTACTCGTTGGCAAATCCACGCTCATCTTCCCGATCCAATACGTAATTACTCTCCATAATCCAGTCTATCAGCGCCTCGCGGAGGTTGGCCTCGTGTGTGTCACAATTCGGAGATTGTCCCCGCTCAACCATCTCACCCATCCGCATCTCATCCCATATATCGTCTGGTATATCATCCCTATCGATCCCGTCAACCAGCACCTCTGATCCCTCATATCTGATACTCTGCGCGATAGCCTCGTCTCCAATATAGAGGATATTACCCTCCCAGCAGCAATCACTATCAATCTCTTCGATCAGCTCACCATTCGCATCGATCTCCCAATCAATGCGACAGCCACAATCCTCTTCGTGCTCGATCTTATATTCTCCCGCCTCAATCTTATTTATTATTTCCGCTCTGTCCTCTTCCGGCTTTATGCGGTGCAGGACTGTCTCGGCGATTGTCCTTACGCAAGGCCATTGATGGCCATCATATTTTTCGAAAACCGATTGCATTTCTGCTTCATTTTCTATTTTAAGAATGCTGTGGAGATCGTGATCTCCACAGATATACCGATCTCCCTCATCTGGCTTTGTCGCCTCAGTCAAGTACCACCTTTCCGCCGGCAATTGGTGTGGTATAGCTATGTATACCGGATAAATACTGTCCTCTCCCGCCTCAATTTTGTTTATTATTTCCGACCTGTCGTCTACCTTCGTCTTCATCTTCCCCTCCTTACCCGCAAAAAAACAAATGATATAAATTAATAAGTGTATTATATCATTTGTCCGCACGTTGTCAACACAAAAAATAGATAATTTCAAAAGGCTCATCAGATAGGACACAATCCTATGACGCCCTCCCCCATGTCCCCCTCTGGAGGGGGTTAGGGGGAGGAACGTTTCGCCTTAGTTTAATCGATTCTTAAAATGTTCAATACACTTCTGCAATTTCGGCAGATCCTTTGGCGGCATGAGCAGGCCGCACGATTCCATCTTTCGGACGTTCCGCCGTATGGTGCTTACTTCCAAATGGACGAGCAGCGCTATTTCGCGGTGATTTAAGCCCATATCCTTATAACGGACTATCTTGCTCCAAAGCGGCGACCGTTCGAGCAGTTCCCTCCGCATATTGTTGAACATCCACTCCGGCCTGTCCTGCCGCGGGCTGGGCTTCATTGTGATCCTGCCCGCCTTTATCTCTTCCATAAGCAGGGAGTAGGTGCAAAACCCCTCCACAATAGTCATGGCATGGAGTATCGCCTCGTCTGTGTTCAGGATGGTGGCAAACATGTATGCGCCCCGCTTGGTGTAGACATAGGGCAGATGACCTTTATCCCAGTTGATATCGCAAATTGCGATCTCATCCTTTGTGAGTTGAAAGTAATCAATATCTTCAACAAACTTCTTAAGATTTCTTTCCCTTGCTTCATTAAGCCGTGTTGTATTAACCCCATAAATTCTTGCCAGGTCTCTATCGAGCATGCATGGCGGTTTCCCTGGCAATTCAACTATCTTGTCTTCCATTTTCATTACGCTTTCCATAATTATGCCCCTCCCTTAAGGTTATTGGATTTATTGCTGATGCCGTCCTGACAATCGTGGATGGTATCCTGGATAAAGCAAAAGAAGAAGAAAAGCCCTGAGTAGCCGTCCTGGGAAAAGGTGTATTCATTGATGGGTAGTGTTGGCTGTGCGGTTAGGTCTGTGATAAACTGGATCGTATCCGACAACATATTCAATCTATCCACCGCTTCACCAGGG
>ERZ1292625.1174-Hain-H41-01um-R1-1174-length-33321-cov-8_pt1 | contig 33321 bp, 37 predicted proteins | sample MGYA00564400_ERZ1292625 | MGnify/ENA primary metagenome ERZ1292625 (study PRJEB36523, sample SAMEA6512639) | groundwater metagenome | collected 2019-01-08 | study: AquaDiva: Metagenomics assemblies of 32 groundwater samples
TTTGCCGCGCTCCATTATCCAGACTATTGTCTTCACAAAAGGGGGGCTTGACAAACTTTGTTTGGCCAACTTGTGGAGTCTAAATATTTAAAAAGATGCAGTATGAAAGAATATCGAGTTCTCCAAGAACGGTATAAGCAATAACAAAACAAAAGATTAAAAGTATATTTACTAACAAGCTGTTAATAGAGCAAGTGCTCAAAGATAATTAAAAAGGAAGGATTTTTGAAGAATTAACATGCAGGGCTTTGATGATAGCATAAATAACTTCCAACGTAGGATTTGCTTCACCTCGTTCAATTCTTGCATAGTATGACGTATCGATACCTGCTTCTTCAGCCACTTCGATCTGATCTCTTCTTTGACCTTCTCGGGTTTTACGTACATTTTTCCCGAACAACACTAGTGTCTTTGCCGATATGCGATATGCCATGCCTACATTGTCTAAGTAAAATTCCTTATTCGCTGGTTTACTAAACCAATATAGGCACACAATAGTGCTTGAACAAATTTCGAGTCGAATGTAAGATACGAAAGGATGGATAACGGAACATGTTGGTTTAAAGCCTAATAGACATTACAACTATTAGTTAAGATTTGAATGCTGATGAAAATAGAATCCGAATTACAGTCAAAAACTATAATATTCTTGTTAAGCTCCATTCTGGTGCTCCTAGTAATTATCCTATTTGGTCCATCTGTACGTGATTTCCTTCATAGAAAATCAATTATTAACAATTCATCTATATATTTATTGTGGGATGTTCGCCCAGACTGTGAGAAGCTACCTGATGATTGGAATACAGCAGATCCTATTGATGTTAAAAAATGCACTGATAAGTGGAAAGAATATAAAGGAAAATACAAAAAAGTATTTGATAAACTCATCATGAGTAAGGAAAGTATAGTTTGTAGCGACTTCAATAACAGATGGGATGCATTATTATTTTACGAATATACTGGAGGTGATACAGTATTTACTCCTGAAGCAGTCCCTGATCGTTCACCGTATAAACTTGATTCAAATAAAGATGGAATGCCCTGCGAAGAACTGCATCTATAATAATGCATGAGAAACATATTTAAGCGTCAAATCACATTGTATTTATTGATTTTATTGTTCACATTGACAATAACATATATGGTTTATAGCAATCAGCTAGATCGAAATGAAGTTAAATTCAGTAACTCCAAAGAATCAATTTGTTATTCCGCTCAAAAGTTAGAATTGCCAATCAGCGTTGGATATGTTGTCACCTGCAATAATAGCATTTTTCTAGGAAATTACCCCACAGATTCCTTCGAAGATTTTTCAGTAATAGAATCTAAATCTACGTTTCTCGACCTTTTTGAATATAACAAAGTTCCAATTATCAAGCTCTCTACATCTTTTCCTAAGAACGATCCACAGTTTATAGCGATAACGGGTATATATGACACTGGTTTTACAAATCGTGAAGCCCTGGGTGTGTATAGAATAACCAATTCTAAGGTCACCAGAGCCTTTAAACGGGGCTTTAATGACGTATCTGGCAGATGGACTGGATTCGAATTCTCGGACACAAAACCAGAAATTACCGTTATAGGTGATCTTGGAGCATTAGGATGCGCTGGATGTAGAATAGAATGGAGAGATTATTACATATGGAATGATCAAAACAATTCTTTTGAGCTAAATAACTCATCTCACCAGGATGAATATAGAAAATTGTTAGCGGAGTATGAAAAATATCGCCTTGATGACGCAGAAACCGAATCTTTAAAAACTTTTGACATCGCTAAATCAACGATAAGACAAATTATTCAAGGAGAAAATACCACATTTAAGACACTATGAAACCAAAGCGTGTTGCTGATAAATATATTAACGTGAGAGCGATCAAAGAATATGCAGATACGCATAATATTTCTTTTCGCAAGGCTCTTCACGAGGTTTTAGGAATCGTCGTTGATGAAATCAAACAATTTGAATACAGCGATCTAATTTATGAAAACGTGGTGCGATATGCGGAAACGCAGAATAGCTTCACAGTTGATATGCTTCAAGACACTTTTGATATCGGTTTTGCCAGAGCAATGAGGCTAATTGATAAACTTAAAGAAAACGGATTTATACAGGAAAAATCAGGGGTTTACTATCCCTTTTCTGATCGATATAAATCATAAAATTATCGTTAATTCACGCTTCCCATGGAGTATAAGCCAAGTGGTTTAAGGGTAATTACTCTGGGAGGGGTACGATTTTCTTACATACTCTTATTAACAATAAATAACCTATAATATTTTACTGCTCTGGTATCAAATATATATCCTCTTTTGAGCAACCCTGAAGCTAGCATAAATAACTATAGGTTAACAACAAATAAATTATCGTTAATTTAGCTTCGAGAAGATGTCTGAAAGTGATTATTGTGCGAACTATACCAGTATGTGATATATTTTCGATATAGTTTATGAATGAACTTAAATCAAGAATAAAAACTCTATCAGCAGACGACTTGATCCAGCTTCAAAAAGTATACGACATAGCTTATACCGTCGGCTCAAATTTTTGGCTTGGCATTGAAGAAGCAATTAACAAAGTTACCCCCATTCTCGAACTACACAAATGCTCCTGTGGTGCAATATTGCTTATTTCAAGGGAATTTGCAACAAATGCCCAAACAGATTTTGATACAAATCCACAAGCAAAATGCTGGCACCTCCAAAGCGTCTCAGATTCAATTAGTAGTCTTAATCAAAATACCAAAAGACTGATTAATCAAATATCTGTATTACTTCAAGAGAAAAAATATAACGACGCATATATATTAGGCAGTTCGATTTTACCTGTCGGAAGCCCCACAAATTTTGATTATTCTCTTTGGAAACTACAACATGCATTTATATACCAAGAATACTCTTCATCTGAGCATAAAAATAATTTCTATCAATTTCAGTATCTCAAAATTTTCTATGATTTATTCGAAGCTGCAGAAAGGACGAATAAAATCGAATATGACAAACTGATCTCATACATTAATGTTCCTAGCTACAAAAGCGCTTTATGGGCATCTATAGAGAATGGACTAACAAAAAGACTTGAAGCAATAAATATATTAAATTCGGAAGCTTATTATCGAATATCATATGCTTTTTCACCCACGAAACGCATCGATCACCGTGATTCTACTCAACTACTAAAGAATTACTATCAATTAATAATTGATGCCTATCAAGCTTATTTTGAAATACAAGAAAATTTGGAAACCGTTTTTAACTTAATTCGAATATCAATGGGTCAATCATTTTTAGAGCATCCATTTGATGGCTTATCTATTAAAGGAATGAAAATTTTTGATAAACGAGGATTAATGATTGAAAAAATACTCGAAACTGTTGCTGACACACAGCTAAAAGCTAAATTAGCATTAGCGTTTGATTATAGATTTAGAAATAATACGTCTGCACATAACGATTATATTTTAGATTTAAAAAAGAAAATAATTACAACCAAAACCAAAGGTTTAAAATATAGTTTTAGTTATATAAATGAACGTCTTGAAAGATTAACCTCTATAGTTAATGCTCTTTTGGCTCTGAAGGAACTAGCATTTTATGAACGGCTTAAGTTACCCTTATCGGTTATGGGAATAGAATCACTTTTTCTATTTTTTGATGAAAAAACTGATAAGCCCCAAAATAGATTAACTCTTTATCAGTATTGGACAAACGCAGAGCTTGACTTTAAAGGTGATAATTTTAAAATTGCGAATTTTCATATTTCTAAAGATAGAAAATATCTCATTTTTTCACCGAGCTTACTAATAACAATGCCTGGCGCCACGATTTTCGCGCCAACACAAACAAACTATAGATGGCTCAAGGCACTCACCAATTATGATGAACTGATAATACAACGATTTGTTATAGCGCCTCGAATTGAATATTTTTTAAAAGCTGCAAAACGTGAATATGTATCAGGTATTCGAAAATACTTCATAATTGGTAGCTCAATTCATAAATTAGGTATATATAAACCATCTCTTAAAAAGATACTGAAATTATTAAAACATAAAAACTTACCTTATGTTAAAAATTCCCAATATAATTCTAACATTCCCTTGATTAACTATAAGAAAGATGACCTAGATAGTTAAGCGTTTAATAAATTCTTTAATAGTGAATAGTTTTGGGGAATCTCCCCTCCGTAGCCGCCTGGGTTATAATCATTAGCGATTTTATTAACTAGCTCATAATCATGAATATCAGATTTCTTATGCTTAAGATAGGAATTTAATATAATATATTGCGCTTTGTTTATACTCTCTTGATCTGATAAAAATTTATCGCTTGAAACTTGCATAATTCCCGAGGTTTTTATTTTACCAGTAAAAAATAAAGTCTTTTCTACTAATCTAAGTAATGGTGGCCTATTCACATCCTCTGTGATCATTACTGAATAAAAAATTAATCGAAGCTGACTATCGTTTTTAACCTCTTTAATTAATAATTTTTCGTACTTTAATGATAGAGATTTATAGCGATTATATATAAACGTGTTCTTACGTTTATTCTCTATGTAGTAATTAGGCGAAAAATCGTTTAAAAGACTATAAAAATAAGCAAGAACTATAAACCACCATTCTGTACGAAAGTTCGATGAATCTGGAAGTATAGCCTTTGGACCGTATTGCAAGGCTATGGTATAAACCCAATAAGCCAAGCTAATACTAGATATCGCTATGAAGAAATATAAAAACTTATTAACAAGCTCAAACCTTCTTAAAAGTAATAAGGCTAAAATATTTATTAAGTAGTAATACACCGAAATTATCCATAAATTATTTACTAAAAACTGTAATTTAAAATAATATAATGCCAATGTAGCAAAAGATATAAATATAACTGGTGAGAGTATGCGATATATTAAATTGTAGCCAAAATTAGTCGTGGATAGGAGTTGATCAATGGTGACGTAACCTCTACGCACACTGCCAAATAAATTTATACATATCACCATCAAACCAGTTAATAAAAGTTGGGCTAAAAATAAATATACTGTACTCATAACGAGAGTAAATAAATCCTAGCCATATTCTACTCCACTAAATGGTAAATATGATATAGTATGGTGGCGAAGGGGTGAGGCGAAAGGCGTTTCAGCATTCGAATCCCAGCCGACCCACTTTATGTTGGGGCGAGAAGTTTATCCGGCTCAGCCGGAAGCCCCAGCCGACCCACAAAGATAAAATAATACAATTCTGCCATACATTACGATATGAGCGAATTTGTAACGATAGATAATCATGAGGTTTCAGTAAAGAATCCATCAAGAGAACGATTTGGGCGTCCGAGAAAACTACGAGCATTCCCATCTTCTGTTTCATTTCAGTTCAGCATGGATGATTTTGGAGATGAATTTATCTATAGTATTAACGGTGCTAGATTACAATATCAAACTATGGAGTTATCTCGGAATATCACATTCCGGAGATTCAACGATGGCAGCTGCGCTTTTAGTTATTTAACTGATAGAGATGATGAAAAAACTCGACATTTTGTGTCACAACCGTGGGAATTGCTCTCTGCTACTAGGGAACTCAATTTACAAATATCTTATGTATGAATTTTATACTCTTTAATTTGGTATCATTGATCCCATGGTGGATAATAACCCATTAACGATCGATATACTCAAACGCGGCGCGCAAAGATCAATAGGGCTTCATATCACCGAAGAAGGACTGCTGGAGGTACGAGCTCCACATCTAGTACCACTATACTTCATCGATCGATATGTAGAATCGAAACGGGATTGGATCATAAAAGCAAAGCTCAGTGTACGAAGCCAAAAAAAGATCTCAAAAGTAACCTATCATGAAGGATCTGTGTTTCGATTCGCAGGAATACCCTATACGCTCCATATCACTGAGGGAAACACTATTGTACCTTTAGGATCCCAACTATTTTTTCCAAAAAAGTTTTTATCAAAATCTAAACACCATATGGAACTATGGTGTAGATTGTATGCAAAAAAATATGTAACAGAACGAGTAGATTTTTATGCTCAACGCATGCATGTATCCTACAAAAAAATATCTATCCGTGATACATCTAGTCGATGGGGCTCATGCAGTTGTACTGGTACGATAAGCTTTTCCTATCGACTCATCTTAGCTGAACCACATATCATCGATTATGTCGTGATTCATGAATTGGCCCACACCATACACCACAACCATGCAAAGGTATTTTGGGAGCTTGTGGGTACATATTACCCAGAGTATAAAAAATCACGTCAATGGCTTCGTGACTCAGGGAAGACACTTCATATTTAATTTTTTGGGGTGACTTCTGCAATGCGGGTAGCCTCTTTGCCTATCTTACCACGCAAATAGTAAAGCTTCGCGCGACGGACAAGCCCGAGCTTTTTGACTTCTATCTTTTTGATCCATGGAGAGACGATTGGGAATATGCGTTCCATCCCAATACCGCCAACGGCGATACGTCTAACCATAAACATAGTGTTTTCGAGTGATCCTTTGATGGCAATCACGATACCTTCATACACCTGTATTCGATCACGCGTTTCTACTTTGACTTCTCTTTTCGTCTTGCCAGAGGATTTTTCCTTTTCGATCAGTTTATAGTGGATACGCACGGTGTCACCCACGTGGATATCTACACGTAGTTCTTTTTCACCATCTTTTCCAATCCATGTTGCTTTATTTGCCATAGGATCCTTAATACAGGCTTTTATTGTACCTTTTTTGTGGTAACGAGGCAAGCTTGAATATACGCTAAAAATAGTGGGTGAGGCTTTAGCGGCAACGAGCGATATTCTGGATGGTACTGCGTACCCAAGAAGAAAGGGTGTGTATCCTGTGGGAGTTCGATGATCTCCGCTAAATTCTCGACCACAGATCGACCAGATATAATCATGCCTTTGTCTTCAAGCGCCTTGGCATATTCATCGTTAAACTCATATCTATGCCTGTGTCTCTCTCCAATGACTCGTGCATTTGCATCGTCATACGCATCGTGGCTGGCATAGCTTTTATCTGCTAATGATCCTTTCTTTACGCTACATTCCCATCGACCGAGGCGCATAGTGCCGCCATACGCACGACGTTCCATCATATCCTTTTGTGAAGGAATAAGATGGATTACTTGATCCGCTGATGTGGGGTCAACCTCAACACTATTGGCTTTCGAAAGACCCAGCACGTTTCGTGCGTACTCAACAACGGCTAATTGCATACCGTAACAAAGACCTAAATATGGTAGTTTCTTTTCTCGAGCGTATCGTATCGCTTCAATCATTCCCTCAACACCTCTTGGACCCCAGCCAATAGGCACGATTACTCCTACCACTCCGTCAAGAAGCTTCTCAACTGTTTCTCCTTTTTCAATGCGTTCAGAATTCACCCAACGAGTTTTTATCTGCACACCTTGTGCCCATCCTGCATGATTGAGGGCATCCATGAGCGCTGCATACGAATCACGCAGTTCATAATCACCTGTTGCAAAATATTTCCCTACGATAGCCACCTCAACGGTTTTTTTCTTACTGTTTCGCACACGGGAAAGAAATGCTTTCCACTGTGTCAAATCAGCTGGTTTGTCCTCTAAACCTAAAAGCCTGAGTATCTTCTGGATAAACCCTTGTTCCTCAAACGTCACAGGTACCGCGTATGGCGTGTCTTCATCAGGATTGTTTATGACATCGTCAGGCGACACGTTACAAAACATCGCCAGTCGCTCACGCCTTCTTACATCAATCGCTTTTTCACCGCGGCACACGATAAAATCTGGCTGTATACCCATCGAAAGCAAAAATTTTACGGACAGTTGCGTGGGTTTCGTTTTCGGCTCACCTAAATGGCTTGGCGTCGGCAAATAACTCACATGAACATGTGCAACGGTCGCTTTTTTGACGGTTTTAAGGATCCTCGATGCTTCATAATATAACATGTTCTGATACTCGCCTGCCGTCCCTCCAAGCTCCACGACGACGATATCTGCTTTGTCTTTTTTGGCTGCTTCATTTATACGAAGAAGTATTTCGTCTGTTATGTGTGGAATAGCCTCGACGTCTTCCCCTTTATACTCAAAATTACGCTCACGGTTAATCACGGCTGAATATATTTGACCCATCGTGATGAAATTGTGTCTGTGGACGTTTTTACCAATGAATTTTTCATACGTACCCATGTCCATGTCAGCTTCTGTACCATCATCACAAAGGTACGGATCACCGTGTTCGATGGGATTGATAAGACCCGAGTCCATGTTGAGATAGTTTTCGCATTTTACTAAAGAAACTTTATACCCACGTTTTTCTAGAAGAAAGCCAATAGAGGCGGCGGTGACACCTTTTCCAAGTCCTGATAAAACACCACCAGATATAAAAATATACTTCGGCATGGTTTAAGATACCAAATATATATCATCTCGTCAACCCGTTCGACAGGCTCAGGGTTGATACTGAGCAGAGTCGAATGTATCAACTTTTTTTCTTAAAATTCTTCTGAAAAAGCGCGAGAAATATGTCACCTTTTGTTACAATTCCTATGACAGAATCCTTTTCGTTTAATACCGGTAATTGATTTACACGCCGTACAATCATGCGAGATAATGCACGCATAACCAGTGTCGTATGACGCGTAAATATGACGTGACTTTGCATAACATCTACCGCTTTGAGTCCCGCTAATTCTTTCATGCGATCTTCCATTTCCTCAAAATCACTCACCGACTCTATCGACTCAAAGACCTCTTGATACTGAGGATAGATTGGACGAAGCAGATCATCTCTGGTCACGAGTCCTACCAGTGTTCCTTTTGCGTCTACCACAGGCAACGCATTGGTATGGGAATGGAAACTAGTGAGCCAGATCTCTTTGTACGGAGTAGTTGAAAGGATACTTTTTACCTTCGATGTCATCACATCTTTTACAAGCATATGCTCACTGTAGTATACGTGGGGCATACTGAGGTGTCAATCGATTAGACGATAGGATATGACGAGAAAGACGTGCCACGACGTCTATGGGAAACTTTCAAATCAAGCATAGATCGACGAAGCATCGCCAACGCGGTTGCTCGTTCATCCTGAGCTGACTTTCGTGCGATAAGTTGTGATGCCATTTCAATAGCCTTTTTGATTTCTTGTTCGTTTATCTCATCGGCATGTACTGCACGAGAAACGAGTACCGTCACGACACCATCACGTACTTCCATAAATCCACCACCAATTGAAAGAAAGAATTCCTTCGTACCCATGGTAACCTTTACTTCGCCCTCAGTAAGTGCGGTAAACAATTCTTCATGACGCGAAAGCACGCCAATAGTACCGTTTGAGGTGGGGACAGACACTGAGTTTACCGCGTCACTAAAGGCTTTCCGTTGTGGTGTGATGATATCAAATTGAAAGGTATTCATAAATAAATTGAAATTTATTTCACCTCGTCAATCGACCCTACCATATAGAACGATTGCTCTGGTTTATCATCGTGTTTACCCGCAAGAATTTCTTTAAATCCTCGCACCGTTTCTTCTACCGGTACATATTTCCCTGGACGAGAGGTAAATGCTTCTGCCACAAACATTGGCTGCGTCATGAACCGCTGAATTTTTCTGGCTCTGGATACTGCCAGTTTATCGTCCTCTGAGAGTTCTTCCATACCAAGAATTGCGATGATGTCTTGCAAATCTTTGTATTTTTGTAAGGCTTTCTGTACACCTTTGGCTACGTCATAGTGATCCTGACCTACTACCAACGGATCGAGGATGCGTGAACTCGCGGTCAACGGATCGACAGCGGGGTACAATCCTTGTTCTGCAATCGATCGCTCAAGAGAAATCGTTGCATCCAAATGCGCAAAGGTCACCACAGGTGCTGGATCTGTATAATCATCAGCAGGCACGTAGACTGCTTGCACCGACGTAATGGATCCCTTTTTCGTTGAGGTGATACGCTCTTGCAGAGCTCCCATTTCATCAGCCAACGTTGGTTGATAGCCGACCGCTGATGGGATACGACCTAAAAGTGCAGACACTTCACTCCCTGCTTGAGCAAACCGAAAGATATTATCAATAAACAGTAATACGTCTTGCCCTTCCTCATCACGGAAATACTCTGCCATCGTAAGACCAGTAAGTGCGACACGCAAACGACTTCCGGGTGGTTCATTCATCTGACCAAAGACAAGGGCTGTCTTTTGGGCAACCCCCGACTCCTGCATTTCTCTCCACAAATCATTGCCTTCACGCGATCGTTCTCCAACACCGGCAAACACAGATACACCACCATGTACTTCTGCGACGTTATGAATAAGCTCTTGAATAAGTACTGTTTTCCCTAAACCCGCCCCGCCGAAAATACCAACCTTACCGCCTTTGACAAACGGCGCGACCAAGTCAATGACTTTGATACCTGTTTCAAGAATCTCTCTTTTGGTACTTTGCTCCACAAGAGGAGGCGCTTGCCTATGAATAGGAAGTCTTTTTACCTCTCCTAACGGCTTTCCTTCATCAATCACCTCACCGACGACATTAAAAATACGACCAAGCGTTTTTTTCCCAACAGGCACAGAGATCGGACTCCCTGTAGCAGTGACGATATCGCCGCGTTTGAGACCATCCGTCGGTCCCAGTGCTACCGTGCGCACGCGATAATCACCTAAGTGTTGCTCAACCTCAAGGATTAATGTCTTTGATGTTGTAAATGTAGACGGCACTTCGAGCGCTTCATAAATTGCAGGTATATACTCACTAGAAAACTGAATATCAAGTACCACACCCAATATCTGCACTACAGTTCCTGTATGGCGCTGAACTGACGTATTTTTTTTTGACATAACTAATCTCCTTTTTTTGTATCAAATGTGTTCGACAGCAAGTCTGGCTGTAACCATATCGGTAATTTCATACGTGATTTTTTCTTGTCGTGCTCTATTATAGACAAGGGTTAACTCCTGAGACAATGACTTTGCGTTTTCTGTGGCATTATGCATCGCAAGCATACGCGCTGAATGCTCACTTGCTTCAGCCTGCAACATAGCATCTCGCACTTGATTCTCCAGATAATGCGGGAGAAGTGCATCAAACACTTCTGTTACAGACGGCTCTATAAGAAACTCTTTCGTGTCCATGTGTACACTACTCGTATCAACACCCTGTAATGTCAGCGGTAAGATTGTCTTCTTTTTGGGTACTTGCCTTGCTATAGAAATAAACTCATTGGACACGACGTCAACGCCATCATACAGCCCAGAAACAAATTTTTCTGTGACAAGCTGTATCAGTGCTGGTACGATTTGTTCTCTTGGCGTGATTTGCGAAAAATCAGCAATGACTGTATGTCCGAGCCTTGAGACAAAGTCAGACCCCTTCACACCGACTGTGACGACATCTATATTTGTAAGTGACTTGTATTGCGTAAGTATAAAACGAAACAACACAGTATTGAGCCCACCACAGAGTCCTTTGTTCGTCGAGAGTATAATAAGCAACCGCTTCCCAGTAGGTTTTGGTAGAGAGAGAAGTGGATGATTGGTCAGCGTCGCTTTACTTGCTAACCGCATCACCATTTCATATATTTTTTGTGCGTATAATTTCCCCGAAAGTGCAGCGGCTTGGGCCTTGCGCATCTTTGCCGCCGAAACAAGCTCCAATGCCTTGGTAATCTGAGAAATATTTTTTGCCGTTTTTATGCGGCGCTTAATTTGACGAATGTTTGCCATACGTTAGACGAATACCTTTTTGCAATCTTTTACTGCTGTCTCTAATTCTTTCTCTATTTGGGGTGTGAGAATTTTTTCTTTTTCTATCGCTGCAATCGCTTTGCGCGCTCTCGTTTCCATGAAATTATTAAAATGCTTTTCAAACGCTTGTATCCTTGAAACGGGTATATCATCCAAATGTCCGTTTATACCAGTCCAGATAAGGGCTACCTGTAATCCTACAGACATCGGTTGATATTGCCCTTGCTTGAGGACTTCCATCATGCGACTTCCTCGTTCTATCTGGCGCTTTGTGACATCATCCACGTCAGAGGAAAACTGCGCAAATGCGGCTAAATCTCGATATTGTGCAAGATCGAGACGCAAATTACCAGCAACTTTTTTCATTGCTTTCATTTGAGCAGATCCGCCGACGCGAGACACAGATAACCCGACGTTTATCGCAGGGCGCTGACCCGCGTTGAAAAGATCCGTCTCTAGATACAGCTGTCCATCCGTAATAGAAATAACGTTTGTCGGAATGTAGGCAGACATATCAGAGGCCTGCGTTTCTATAATGGGGAGTGCGGTAATGGAACCACCGCCTTTTTCCTTAGACAAACGGCACGCACGCTCAAGAAGTCTACTGTGAAGATAAAAAACATCTCCAGGATACGCTTCTCGACCAGAAGGGCGCCGTAGAGTCAATGAAATCTGCCGATAACTCCACGCATGTTTTGACAAATCATCGTAAATGATCAGGATATCGCGGCCTTTATCCATGAAATATTCCGCTATAGCACAGCCAGCGTACGGCGCTAAATATTGTAAGGCAACCGGATCACTTGCCGTCGCTGAGACGACGATGGTATGCCCCATACCACCGCGTTTCTCAATGTCTGAGATCACCTGCGCGACGCGGGATGTTTTTTGACCAATAGCCACATAAATACAAATCACATCACCATCTTTTTGATTGATGATCGTGTCTACTACGATCGCTGTTTTTCCAGTATTTCTATCGCCAATAATAAGCTGTCTTTGCCCGCGCCCTATGGGGATCATGGCATCAATTGCTTTAATGCCAGTCTGAAGTGGTGTATTGACCGGTTGTCGATGTACGACACTTGCTGCAATTTTTTCTAATGGATACCGCTGTTTTAGATTCAAAATAGCTTTTCCATCAATCGCTTCTCCCAAAGGATTGATGACACGACCTACATATGCATCACCAACGGGGACTGATAACAATTCACCTGTCCCCCGTACTTCATCGCCTTCTTTAATCGTAAGATAATCACCCAAAACGATAATACCAACCATATCTTCCTCTAAGTTGACCACTACACCGGATGCGCCGTTTGAAAACGTTACCAGCTCCAAATATGCCACTGTGGGTAGACCTGAAACTTTGGCAACACCATCAGCAATCGTTCGCACTGAGCCTACGCGTTTGGCTGAAACTGATGGTTCAAATACGGATAATTTATCTAATAACGCCTGTCCTATCAGAGACGATGTATCATTTTTCATACGACACTCCCTTCAATGAGTAGATGTTTCATTTCTGTTAATTGACTCTGAAAGCTTGTATCGACGATCCAATCTGCCATCTGTATGCGAACACCTGCAATAAGAGAGGGAGTAACTATGCAATCGACACCTACCTCATGACCCATGACCCTTGATAACACACGAGAGAGTGCTTGTTGCTCTACAATGGTAAGCTTCACCGCAGATTCGACATGTGCCTGCTTTTGACGCTTGGCAGTCTCCGTCACCTTGTAGAGGAGTGACTGCACCTTGGGCACACTGTGGCTATTATTTCCGTCTTTACGCAAATAATCTACCACACCTTGCACAAAGCCTCGTGCATCTTTTGTCATTATCTTCATAATCGATTTGCCCAAACTTCGAGATCTTTGATCTTTTTGCCTATTACGTCGTGCTGCTCTTTGGCATTCAGTATGCCATCAAGCAAACGCTTTGCCATAACGACAGCCAACTCGACTGCTTGTTTTGCCACAGCGGCGTGTGACCGCGTCACGACTTCTTTGGCTTCTTCTTTCCCTCGTGTAATAATCGTGAACGCCTCTTCATGCGCTTTGGCGATGAGTTCTTTTTCTACATCCTTGGCTTGCTTTTTTGCTTCTTCGATAATAGATGATGCTTCTTCTCGAGCTTTTGTCAGCACCTTTTCATGCTTTTCTTCCATCCGTGCTTCATCTTTTTTTAAACGCTCTGTTATCTTTACCGTATCTTCAATCTCTTTTTTTCTCTTTTCAAGCATGGTAAGAATGGGCTTATACAAAAGCTTGTTTAAAAGCACCAAGATCACTAAGAAATTGACGATCTGTGCTAATAATAATGATGGTTCTATACCTAATTTATCCATTGCCTATCTTTCCTCACACGTGATGAAAGAATACGTTGGTTCACTTTCACACACGTGTGTTTCTTTATATTTATACAAACTTAATAATCAACCCTGCGACTAATGCATAAATAGCAATAGCCTCAGCAAATGCGATACCCAAGATCATACTCGTTCGTATGTCGTTTGCTGCTTCAGGATTTCTCCCAATAGCCTCCAAACCTTTACTCGTGAGTATACCAATTGCAAGTGCTGGAAATGCACCACCAATTGCGATGGTCAATCCAAACATCACGATTTTAACCGTTGCTTCATCCATGTGTACTCACCTCCTTTCTATGATCATCTTGCCCGTGCGATACAGCGAGTGCAAAAAATGCGGCTGATAACATTGAGAACACCAGAGCTTGAATAAGGCCAACGAAAAGTTCCATCACCAAAAATGGTAACGGCACGATATATGGCATAATAAATGCGATGACTGCCAAAAGCACCTCACCCGCAAAGATATTACCAAATAATCTAAATCCAAACGAGAGAACTTTTGAAAAATCAGAAATGATTTCCAGTAACCCAACCGCAAATGAAATAGGATCTTTCAATGATATAAATCGACCTGAATAATGAAACCCAAGAGTTTTGAACCCGAAATATTGCATGGCAATAATAGAAAGTATGGCAAGACCAATCGTCATGTTTAAATCTGCAGTCGCTGCACGAAATAATGGAGTAAACTCTGACGCATGGAAAAATCCTATCGTACCAACACCGGGGAGTAACCCCACCCAGTTGGCAGCGACGATATATATAAACAATGTTGCGATAAACGGAAAAAACTTCTTTACATGTACACCAACCACAGATTCAAAAAAATCATAGAGACCGCCGACTATTGTTTCAGCAAGCAGTTGTCCACCGGTTGGAATACGATTCATTTTTCTCGTCGCTACATAAGAAAGAATGGTTAAAAGTGCGATGACAATCCATGCCGTAAGAAGCGAATTGGTAATTGGTAGCGCACCAATATGACCAATTTTTTCTGCTGCCAATGATATATGTAATGATGCCATGTACTAGTAAAAATTAGTTCTTTTTAGCGTTGCTCTCTAACACATCTTTAATTGTTCGTATAAAGGTTGCGATCGAAATGATGCATCCTAGTATAAGTAACACAATCGTAGCCTTGGGAGTGAAATCAAAGCGCTCATCTAGGTAACGACCTGCAATAAGTGCTAATCCTAAAGGCAATGCGATGCTGAAACCAAAATTGCTAGCAAACCCGACGTATGAAAGTACGGGTGAAGAGGCAGATATGTATTCTTTCCTTTTTCGAGGATTAAGTGTGATATTTTCGTCAGAGACGGACATATCAAACGTTTCCACCTCACTCACTGTGCTATTGTTTTGTTTCATATGTATTGTACCCAAATTTTGGGGTATCCGTCAACGGCATGTATGTATGCCCTATACTCTGTGCGGTATCTAACAATACAGTCAAGTGACCATCTTTCTCATCCAACGTGCCTGATACGATTACAATCGTATCACGTGCCCACAATGATGCAGTCTTACTATACACTTTTGGAAAGACAACGATTTCGATACTTCCAGTAAGATCCTCAAGCTTTACAAATGCCATTTCATTGCCGCCATTTTTCGTAAGTATTTTTTTCACGTGCGCTATAGCGCCGACGAGTGTGACACGTTCACCCGTCATGTCCTCTAAAAGCTCTACAACAGGAATTACTTTTTCATTCATTTTTGGCATCTTTTTGAGTGCATCTTCAAGCGGATTGGCTGAAAGATAAAACCCCAAAAACTCTTTCTCAAACGCCAAAAGCTCTCCAATCGCAAGCGGAGGGACATCTGGGATATGATCGGTGTGTGTATGATCTGTACTACTCTCAAAGAGTCCTACCTGACCAACCAACGTAGCTTTGCGCTGTTTATGAACGACTTCAAGTATGGGATCGACAGCGGTAAGCAGTGCAGTGCGTTCCCCAAATGCATCCAAAGCACCTGCCTTTATCAAACTCTCCATAGTCTTTCTATTTACCTTCGATACGTCTACTCGTCGTAACAAATCAGACAATCCTAAAAATTCGTGAGTCTTTCGAGAAAGCAATATACTCTCAATCGCCGCAGCTCCTACGTTTTTGATAGCCGACAAACCGAATCGAATGTGTTTGCCTTCCACACCAAACTCTACATCGGATTTATTCACATCAGGCCGCAGTATGGAGATATCCATTCTCTTACATTCAGACACGATCATCGCAATTTTGTCATTCCTCACATCTCCTGTATTGGCTCTGCTCTCAGCAGTAAGCACGGCAGTCATATATTCGACAGGGTAATTAGCTTTAAGATATGCCGTCTGATACGCAATCATGCCGTAACATGCCGCATGCGCTTTGTTAAACCCGTACCCTGCAAACGGTTCGATAAGCTGAAATATATCCTCTGCTTTCTTCTTTGTTAATCCATTCTTGACACACCCATCGATAAATTTCTCTTGCTGCTTTTTCATTTCTGACGGTATTTTCTTTCCGACGGCTTTCCGTAATTTATCCGCATCTCCCCATGAGTATCCCGCCAAAGTAATGGCAGTAAGCAGTACATCATCTTGATAACAAATCAAACCATAAGAGTTTTTCAGCACGTCTGATAATCGCGGATCAGGAAAAACGATATCACTCGGATTATTTTTTCGCCTGATGTATTCAGGAATCACCTGCATAGGCCCTGGTCGAAACAATGCCACCATTGCCATAAGATCAAAGATCGTCGTAGGCTTTAACTCCTTGATATATCGTCGCATACCAGCGCTCTCAAGCTGAAACACCCCCGTCGTCTCACCATCTGATAACATGCGAAACGTTTTCTCGTCGGTAAGAGGAATTTTGTACATATCTATAGTTTTGCCCCGAGACGTTTTTATAAACGAAAGTGCTTGTGACATGATGGTCAAATTTCGAAGTCCCAAGAAGTCCATTTTCAGTAGTCCAACCCCATCTTCACCCACGGTATACATATCATACTGCGTAACGACACGGTCGCCCTTTGATTCCCGCTGCAGCGGCGTATATTCAACCAGTGGCTTGTCAGCAATCACGACGCCTGCCGCATGCACCGACGCATGCCGAGCGACACCCTCAAGCTTTCGTGCGACATCCAAAAGTCTCTTGGTCTCTGGCTCTAATTTATACGCAGTCGCAAGCTCAGGCGTCATATCTATCGCTTTATCGATAGTCATTGATGATCCTTGTGCCCCTATGGGGATAAGTTTGGATATACGATCAGGCTTTGCGTATGGCATACCAAGTGCCCTGCCTGCATCACGCACAGCACCCCGCGCTTCCATAGTACCGAAGGTAATAATCTGTGCCACCTTATCATCACCATACTTTTTGGTAACGTATGCGATCACTTCATCCCGCCTATCATCCGCAAAATCCAAATCTATATCAGGAGGGCTTGGTCTATACGGATTGAGGAAGCGTTCAAACGGCAACATAAAATAAAATGGATCTATACCCGTAATGCCCAAGATATATGAAATGACGGATCCTGCGGCTGATCCACGACCAGGACCCACACCGATTCCTTGATCTTTGGCCCAATTAACAAAATCTGAGACGATAAGAAAATACGTGGAGTATCCTTTTTTCGTAATAATATCGAGTTCGTACTCTATGCGCTCTTTTATTTCATCCGTCATCGTCTGATACCGATTCGGCACACGTTCCCATATAAGTTTCTCGAGAAAACTCGCGGCGGTTTCTGTTTCTGGCAACGGAAAGTTGGGGAGTATCCATTTACCAACGGAGAGCTCAATATCACACATGGAGGCAATTTTTATCGTATTGGCAATAGCTTCTGGAAACTGAGCAAACAACTGCTTCATTTCGTCATCTGATCGCATATAAAAATCAGGTGAGGAGAGCATAGAGAGCGGTCTATTTTTCTCTACAATCGTTCTTTGCGTCTGCACACACAGAAGAATTTCTTGTGCCTCTGCATCGTCTGCATTGACATAATGCACATCATTAGTCGCCACAAGTGGCAAACCTAGTTTGTGCGCCAAGGAGACGAGCTTTTCTCTCACCTGTCCTACCTCTGGAATGTTATCGTGACTTTGTAGTTCTATATAATAATGATCTTTGCCAAAAAGCTTAGCGTAACGCTTGGCGACCTCCTCAGCCTTGCCATCCTCGCCATGCATCAGATGTTGAGACACTTCGCCAGCCAAACACGCAGAAAGGCAAATGATGCCTTCATGATACTTTTCAAGGAGTGCCCAATCGATCCTCGGCTTATAATAGAACCCATCAAGATGTGCGAAGGTGACAAGCTTCATGAGATTTCTATACCCCACATCGTTTTTGGCAAGAAGCACTAAATGATACGGCTCTGTGTCCATCTTTCCTTCTTTGTCTGTGTGTAACCGACGCGCAACGTACGTTTCTACACCGATAATTGGCTTAATCCCTGCGGCTTTGGCCTTAAGATAAAACTTAAAGCTGCCGTACATCGACCCATGATCGGTAAGTGCGAGAGAATCCATCCCAAGGGATTTTGCTTTCGCGATGAGGTAATCTAATTTTCCTAAACCATCCAGTAATGAAAATTCACTGTGAACATGTAAGTGTATAAAATCTGACATAGTTATTTTGCCTTGGTGGCAATCTTAAAATTGGCACCCGTAACAACGCGACGTCCAGTCTTGCTCTCGATGTCTCGTCGTGCATTGCCGGCAATTGTACCACCTTCTTTTGCTATCTTTTTGCTTTGATGAAAGTCTTTTGGCTTATGTTTTTGTGAAATTTCCGTCGTCGCGGTCTCAGCCAACATATTTAATACCAATTCTAAATTCGTCATGTTGTCTCTCAAGTTTTCTTTTTTCAAGCCTTTGAGATTTTTGTATTCCTTAGTCGTAAGTCCTGTCCAAGCATGCGTGATTTCATCAGTCAAAATCGCAAATTCTAAACCTTCTTTCACTCCACGGGTTTCCCACTCATCGGTTAATCCCTTTCGAATTTCTATGCTTTTTAACCTCTGGTTTATCCACGCCTTACTATAGCCCTTTCGCAAATATGTTTTCAGTGCGCGATCAATAGCTAGTTCTGGATCTGCGGTTTCTTCAAGTCTCTCGTATCCGATCTTGGCTAACCAAAGTTTTAGTGGTTCTGCATTAGGTGATGGGACTGATTGAATAATACGTAGCATGACTTCGGTGTCTGCCACATCCGTTAGTCTCATTTTTCCGTCAGCGGCTAGCATTTTCAAGCCGTTACATTTTGTAACGGTTTCGTTAGATCCTTCATCGCTAAGCCTTTTTTTTAGAACGCGCCAATATACTTGAGGATTGCTACTATTGGTTAGAGCAGATATCACATCTACTACCGAAAAATACCACAACTCTTTTTCTTCATCCCAAATGCGACGAATTGTATTACCATGAAATAACGCTATGCGCGGTGGATCTGCAGTTCGTTTCATGCTGCCAATTTCTCCTCAAGTAACGCCACCACCCTCTCTTTGTCACCTTTTCCCTTTAATTCTCTAATCACGTTACCAAAAAGAAACATCTTTACAGGTTCTTTGCCAGCTTTAAAATCGGCAACAGCTTTCGGATTTGCTTCCATGACTTCCACAATTGCTTTCATTAAATCGTCATCACTTACAACTACTATCGTTTGACTCGCAATGATTTGATCAGCTATTTGATTTTCCGAGGACGAAGGATCAATGTCCTTATTTATAATCCAATTGGCAATTGTTGGACCCGAAACGTTTGCCCTTTGTATACTTGGCAATGACACAATTGTTTGAAACTTCGTTAACTTTATAGTATTTTCTACTAACATTTTTCCTTGGTATTCATTTAATCCATGCGCGCTCATAACGTCGCTTTTCACTTCATCAGCTAACTTTGGCAACGCTGCCCGAAGTGTTTCAATATACTCTTTCGTAAATCTAAGCGGTGGAATATCTGGCTCTGGAAAATAACGATAATCAGCGGCCCCTTCCTTTACCCTTTGCGATACGGTGGCATTTTTATCTTCATTCCAACCGCGCGTTTCCTGTACGGGAATCTCTCCTTTTTCAAGTATTGCTACATGGCGATTGAATTCATACTCTATCGCTGCTGCGGCGAATTTAAACGAATTGATATTTTTCACTTCTACTTTATACTTTGGCATTTCTGTAGCCCCCTTGCGGCGCACAGAAATATTCGGCTCCAAACGCATGCTGCCTTTTTCCATATCCGCATCTGATATGCCAACGAAACGCACGATCTGATGCAAGGTTTTCAAAAACTCTTTGGCTTGCTCACTACTGTGTATGTCAGGCTCTGTCACTATCTCTACCAACGGAGTCCCTGAGCGATTAAAATCAACGAGGCTTACTCGCTTGCCATCAAGCAGAGTGTGCTTTAGCGTACCTGTGTCTTCTTCCAAATGAATCCTATGAAGACGCACTTTGCCAAATGAAGTATCCACAAATCCCCCCACACAAAGTGGCATATCGTATTGAGAAATTTGGTAGCCTTTGGGAAGATCGGGATAGAAATAATGTTTACGATCAAATTTAGAAACTTCTGCTATCTCTGATCCAAGGGCTAATCCAAGCATGATGGTCCAATCAATCGCTGTTTTATTAGGTACTGGTAAAGCGCCGGGTAACCCGAGGCACACTGGACAGGTGTAAATGTTCGGTTTTTTATCCAACGATTGATCATTTTTACACGCACAAAACATACCACTCTTGGTCTTTAGCTCCACATGTATTTCCATACCGATGACTAATTCATATTCGTTCATATCGTGACTCCTTGTGGTGTTTTTGTGTGCCAATCTGTCGCTGACTGATATGCACTCCCCAAACTAATTAACGTTTTTTCTCCATGCATATTACCAATAAGCTGCATACCCATAGGCAATCCGTCTTTCGTAAATCCGCAGGGAAGAGCTAATGACGGTACACCGACAATATTTACCGTCACGTTGTAGACATCCATCATCATATTGGCCACTGGGTCCTCAAGAAGAGCTCCAAATTTCGTCGCTGGCACAGTGGTAACAGGAGCGAGTATCGCATCATATTTCGAGAGAATACTCGCATAATTTTTGATAAATACCGTTCGTGCTTTTTGCGCCTTTTTATAGTACGCGTCGTAGTACCCTGACGATAATGCGTACGTACCAGTCATCACACGTCTGCTGGTCTCTTTGGTAAACAGCTCTCGTCCGTTGCCATACCGCACACCGTCATAGCGACCGAGATTCGAGCTTGTCTCAGATGGCGCTAAAATATAGTAAACCGGTACACCAAACTCCAAAAGTGGCATAGACACATCCTCTACGACCGCGCCTAAGGAAACAAACTGCTCGCGTGCCTTAAAAATTGCTGCTTTAATCTCTGTATCTAATCCTTCTTTATAATACTCAGTGGGAAATGCGATACGTTTACCAGTCAAAGATTTTGTCATGCCATTTGCGTAATCATCTACCGCATGAGGAGAACTCGTAGCATCTTTGGGATCTACCCCTGCAATCGCCTCTAGTACTACTGCACAATCCTCTGCAGTCTTGGCTGTCGGTCCCACAGTATCAAGACTTGATGCATACGCGATAGCACCGTAGCGCGACACTCTGCCATACGTGACCTTGAGGCTCGTGATACCACACCATGCGGCAGGCAATCGTATAGATCCGCCGGTATCTTCTCCTATCGCAAATGGCACATAGCGTAACGCAATTGCTGCAGCTGGCCCACCACCTGATCCACCTGCGGAACGCGTAATATCCCAAGGATTTTTCGTCACAGGATAATCCGTATTCTCCGTGCTTGCGCCATGTCCCCACGCATCCATATTCATTTTGCCGATAAGTATTGCTCCTTTTGCTTCTAATTTCTCTATCACCGTGGCGTTATATGGAGACATAAAGGTATCAAGAACTTTGGATGCAGCAGTTGTGCGCAAATCTTTCGTGACATACCCATCTTTGACGACATATGGCATGCCATGAAGTGGACTGCTGTGCGCAGTTCGCGTCTCATCAGCTTTTTTTGCAAGAGCGAGTGCTTCTTTTTTATCACGTATCGTTATGGCTGCATGAATTACAGATTCAGAGGCTTCCATACGCTCATAGGACTCATCGACGAGCTCTACACTGGTAATCGACTTGTCTTGCAGTCGCTTTGCTAACTCCAAAATGGAGAGATCCAGAAGATTCTTATTCACTTGCCTCCAATACAGCATCGACGACAAAGAATCCATTATGGGTATGCGTTGCATTTTTGAGAGCTTCAACCTGAGAAAACATCCTACTCTCATCTACCACATCTTCTCGCATCACATTTTCAAGTCCCGTCACTTGTGATGTTTCTATCACTCCATCGGTTGGCAATTCTTGCAATTTGGATACATACGCAACCGTCACACCTACTTGCTTAATCAATTCCTCTGATTGTTTTTCTGAAATGGGGATATTGGCAAGTTTAGCAATTTTTTTTATATCATCTATAGAAAGTAATGAACCCTTCATACAGGCATTATACTAAAAATCATATTGAATGTTACTCATTGATTTAGTATTCTTATGCCAATGACTAAATACCGTGCAGCAGTCCAGCACATGTTAGAAGAAAACAAAGAACTCTTTGACACCTTCAAACCCATCCACGATGCGTATGTCCTAGCTCCTGCCATCAACCAAGCTAAATACAATTCCATAGGATCAGAAGTGATGGACGTCATCCGCGATTATGAACGCAAGCTTTGCTCCAAGATGGGTGCAGGGCAATACAGCAAGTTCTCGACAAACCTTTCAGAAAAATTTATGGAAGAAATTAAAACCATCTACCCCAAAATCATGTTTATTGGTGTAGAGTGATGCTTTTTTGAATTCTTTTTATCGATTCTTTCCTGTCTTTTGGATCAAATACTTCTCCACTCCAGCCTCTTTTTTTTGCGGCCTCAACCATTTCGATGTGATCATCAATAAAAAATAATTCATGAGGTTTAAGATCTGGAACAAATGACTCTGCAATTTCATATATTTTTGGATCAGGCTTTATTACACCATATTGAGCTGATTCGACTATCACCTCCCAGTTAATATTAGGAATGTGTCCCTTCTTTATTTGTTTTTCTAACGCAGTTTTTTCTGCATTAGATAGAATACCCAATCTATACTGCGATTTAATTTCATGAATAAACGTGTGTGTCTCTTCAATAGGCTTCTGATATTCTACCCTAAGATCCGTAACATCACCTGATGAGTGAGAAATTCCTAATTCTCTCTTTACAATTTCATGATACTTTCTATTCGACAATGTTCCCCGACACCCTGCTTTCCAATTTTCTTCAAAAACTTTCAGTACCTTTTCATATGAAATATTATGTTGACGTGCAATGCTCATTTTAGAATAATCGTTATCAACGATGACACTTCCTACATCAAAATAAATAAATTTGATCATGCCAGCACTCCTAATCGATTCATAATAGCCGTGCGCGCATTGCTGGAAAAACCATCATCCAGTGGCTTTAAGACAACAGTCTTCCCATATTTTTTCTCCAGCGCTTTTTCGATAAGCCAATCAGCAATATGTGGATTTTTAGGAAGTAGGGGTCCATGGAAATAGCTTCCTATACTATTTTTATACACTGCTCCTTCATACCCATCCTTGCCATTATTCCCCCCTCCAATTTTTACTTTAGCAAACGGCTTCATCTTTGATCCTAAATACGTATACCCTCCATGATTTTCGAATCCAACAATAATCGATGCATCTTCAATTACTTTTGCAACAACATTTCCGATTAACCGTTTTGATTGATCCCCATAGTGCTCTGTATGCAAATCAAAAATACCTGCTCCCATTATCTTTTCTCCTTGGTATGGCAAATAATAGTTGCCCACGAATTGATACGCAGCACAAACAAATAAAGCAGGAACATTATCCTCAACCATTTTTTTCACCACAGGGCCTTTTTTTGTCAAAAAATCTTCTCCAACTAACTTTTGCTGCCTGTCTTGTGCTCCGCCCATGAAAATAAGATCACACTCTCGTAACTTTTTTATATCTGTCTCGAGAGTGATTGGCACTACATGTGCCTCTATATCACGCCAAACACAGCGCTTTTCTAGTACGATGACATTCCCACGATCGCCATAGGTACTCATAAGGTCTGGGTATAACCACGCAATATTTAATTGTAATTTCTTCATATTCTTTCATTGACCAATATTCAGCGGCCGCAGTAACTTGGTCAATGCCTCAACAATATCAATTTACAATATTTTATGACCAAGTAATATTTTACGGATATCTAACACAGCAGAATACGTCGCTAAGACAAACAGTGTTTGATCTTTTGGTAACGTATCAATTGCTTTCTGAATACCTATTTTTAATTCTGGCTCGACGTGAGTTTTAGTATCCGCGTATTGTAATCGAAGCGCCAAATCATACACACGATCGCCAGCTACATATACTCTATGTACCGTATGTAATACCTCAAAATCCACATCCCAAATCCAACTTACATCCGTGCCATCAGGAATTCGATCATTAAGGACTAAAAATACATTTTTTGCCCCCAATTCAAGAACAGTTCGAAGTGACGCATTAAATCCAGCTGGATTTTTCGATAAAAATAATTTTATCGTTTTATCCCCAACCACAATCTCTTCTTGTCTGCCAAATGCGGGAACAAAAGATGTTAAGGCTTGTTTCATAAGGGATTCTTTCAACCCCAATGATTTTGCCAGAGCGACAGCAGCTAGCGTATTGTATTGGTTATACAATCCGTCAAGGACTTTCGGAAATGTATGGACGTCTGGAATAGGACGTTTCAGATTACATTTCTCACAGTGCCAAATGCCAATGTGGGAATAATATATTCCTTCGTAGGTAAGTCTCGCGCCACACTGGGGGCAAAACGCAGAATCCGTCGCATGTTCTGCAATTTTTAGATATGCTTTCCTATCATTAAGTCCAAAATACCGGACGCGAGAATCCAATGCATGACCAAAGTACGCCACGCTTGGATCATCACTGTTTAATATAACTTCTGTCTGCACGGATACATCCTTCAGCACTTTTTGCCACTTTTCTATAATGACGTCGACTTCACCATATCGATCAAGCTGATCGCGAAAAAGATTGAGGATGACAATACGTATGGGAGTAATATACTGTAAAATTATTGGTAATGAATTTTCATCTACTTCAAACAGACCATAATCAGCATGTAGATTCCCCTTCCAATCCGTCTGCCTGATACAGGAGGAAACAATACCATTTAATAAATTAGCACCCGTCGCGTTATGAATTACACGATTGCCAGCCGCTTCCAATATTTTTTTGATCATCAACGTGGTTGTCGTCTTTCCATTCGTGCCAACCACGAATATGACTCCTTTGGTAAATTGCTTCCCGAAATATGAAGCAATCTGTGGACGAAGTTTAAGCGCTAGCTCTCCGGGCCATGTCTCACCCGCACCAATTCCAAAACCAGTGCTTGTCGTAGAAACCGTTTTTGCATTGGTAATGATAACGCGATCTAAGAAGGACATGTTTCAATTATCGCTTAATTAAGAAGATAAGACAATCTAACTCAACTTGTCATAACGCGTCTCACGCAATGTATCATACCACCAACCATTTAATACAAATCGAGGTAATCTCATATCTCTAACTGCATCAATTATTTGTGACATAGAAAAAAACTGCCAATTTCCAAGCTTATCTTCTACTTTTTGAGGTTTCATCCTTCTTCTGTCTACATATGCCCAATACATATACACATTATGAAAACTGAGTTGCCAACGCTCTGGCGAAGGATTGTGCTGCGCTGGTATCAAATCTGATTCTCTAAAACGAAGTCGCGCCTCTTCCTTTGCTTCTCGTATTGCAGCCCGTATGGGGCGCTCACCTACCTCTACGCCACCACCGAGAAATGTAAGTCGCCCTTTTCCAAAACCTTCCAAACGCTCCGCTACCATGATTCTAGGATTTCGAAGTGTACCTGTGACAGGAATGATAAACGCTATGGAATCAATGGGGGGATTTGTTTTTGGATGAATTCTCTCTAAAAAGGATATCATGTGTAGACAACAGGCAAGGGTACGCAAGAATATAGCACAAAAATACTTACATTGCTCTCAAACGCTTAATTCGTTCTTCTATCGGAGGATGAGTGTTGAACATATTGGCAAACCACGCACCGTACGCTTTTCCTTTAAATGGATTGGTGATATAAAGATGGGCCGTCGCGTTGGTAGCTGCTTCCAGCACTTCTTTGTCTTTGGTTAATTTGGTAAGTGCGCGTGCTAACCCCTCAGGATAGCGCGTCAGATCCGCGCCCGATGCATCCGCCAAAAATTCTCTACGACGAGAAAGAGCTAACTGCATGAGGGTCGCAAACACTGGAGTAAGGATAGCCAATACTATGCCGATGACGAGTATAATGCCGCCGCTATTATTGTCATTATCCCTGCTGCTTCTTCTTCCGCCCCACCAGAGATTGCGCATAAACATGTCAGAAAGAAACACGACAGTACCCGCAAGAACCGATATGACAGCCAAAAGCCTCGTATCATAATTTTTGATATGAGAGAGCTCATGGGCTATCACGCCTTCTAACTCTCGACGCTCGAGTTGATCAAGAAGTCCTGTTGTGGCACACACCACAGCATGTTCTGGATCTCTGCCTGTAGCAAACGCGTTCATCGCTGTATCATCGATAACATAAAGTGAGGGTTTTGGAATGCCTGCTGCAATGGAGAGATTTTCTGCTACGGTAAAAAAGTCGAAATCTTTTTTCCTATCCGCAGGTCTTGCCTTTGACATAGCCAGTACCATCTTATCTCCCCACCAGTAGCTTGAAAAAGAAGAAATCACCGCAAAGAGTGTCGCAATCCACACGAAATCTGATCCGTATCCCAAGGCATATCCCAACACGTAACCGATCGCGATGACAAGACCGACAAAGACGGACATCAATACGTACGTCTTTGCAATATTTGATCGAATTTGGGAAGAAATTGTCATTTAAGAAAACTTCACATCCACTTTGTTTTGTTCTTGCTCTCCCGCCTTGAAGAACTCACGAGATGTGAATCCGAACGCTCCGACAAAAAGATTATTGGGAAATGTTTTTACCTTCAAATTGTACTCCAAAAGCTGTGCATTGTAGTACTGTCTTGAATACGCCACTTTATCCTCTGTATCGGAAAGTTCCTTTTGCAGCTGCATAAAGCTTGCATTCGCCTCAAGCTTAGGATACGCCTCTGCTACCGCAAACAGGCTTTTGAGCGCCCCAGTAAGCATGTTATCGGCTTTTGCCGCTTCTACCGGACTTTCTGCATTCATCACCGCGGTTCGCGCTTTCGTCACATCGGTAAACACACCCTTTTCGTGTTTGGCATAGCCTTTCACCGTCTCAACCAAATTAGGTATGAGATCCGCTCTTCGTTTAAGCTGCACCTGAATTTGTCCCCATGCCTCATCAATCTCTGTGGACTCTCGAATGAGACCGTTATACAGAGACCACACATATACGACAAATAATGCTACTGCTCCACCACCCAGATATATTGGATTCATATTTTTTTCTCCTACTTCTTATTGTACAACCATTTTAAAAATTTTGCATGAGCATATGTGTTTACCACATCATCCTTCGTTAAACCGCCTCGCCTAGCGACGGATACACCATAGGGCATAAGATTCATATGCGCTTTATCATGTGCATCCGTATTTATACAAAACTTGACGTCCACTTCTTTAGCAACAGCCACTAACCCATCGGGTAAATCCAATCGTTCGGGGAATGAATTTATTTCTAATGCTATATTTCTCTCTTTGGCAACGGCAAACACCGCCTTCCATTCCGCATCGACACCTTCTCGACTCCCGAGAAGTCTCCCTGTCGGATGACCAAAAATTCGTACCTTCGGATGACTATTGAATGCTGTAATAATACGCTTGGTTACATCAGTGCGGGACTGAGTAAATGCTGAGTGCAAAGAAACGACCACTGCATCGACATACTCAAACGCTTCGTTTGGCAATGCAAGTGTACCATCTGGTTGGATGTCTACTTCACACATGATAAACATTGACGGGACTTTTTTGTTCTTATGAACAGTTTTAGTATACGAGTAATATTGTTGCTCATAATGTGTTTTACGTTTTTTCATAATCTGCACAATATCTGTACTCGATTGTTTGGATACTGATGGATTATGATCAGAAAATCCAACGTACTCATATCCTCGATTCATCGCCGTTTCTAATAATTCATGAATCGTGCTGGATCCCAAATCGTGAGAAGAATGCAGGTCATATGTGCTATGCACGTGAAGATCTCCTAAAATTTGATTAACGTCTATAAGATTTGGGAGCGTATGTGTTTTGGCTTTCACAATTTCTTCACGACCCTCTCGAAGCTCAGGCTCTATGTATTCTAAACCTAGTTCGCCATAAAATGCTTTTTCAGTCGAGAGAACATGAAGCTTCCCCGTTTTTATATCCTTTATACCGTGTTCGTTTAGTGATTTGCCCATGCGAAGACCATATTCTCGCAATTGTATATTATGACTTTTTGAACCTGTAAAATACTGCAGCATCGCACCATATGCTCTCGGCGTCTGCACACGCATATCGACTTGCTTACCATTTGCCAGAAGCAGCGTCGCACCACTTGGGCCCTTCTCAATGAGCTTTTGATGAGGAAAGGTAATGAATCGCTCAATGACCTTTTCAGGCTCTGTAGTCGCGACAGCAAAGTCTATATCACCAATCGTCGACACTTTACGCCGCAGACTCCCAAGTACATCGATCTTGTCGCACCCACCACCCTTTGCCACATAGTCCATGACTTCTGTCGCTACTGCATCAGCGTATGGCAAAGGCATACGATTTTCTTTGATCTGACCTTTCTTGAAAGCGGCTATAGCATCCAAAATCACATCTTGTGATCGTTTACCAAATCCATCGAGGGGTTCTATTTTGCCTGCTTTAGCTGCCTTTTCAAGATCTAGGACAGCAGTCTGTTCATTTTTTAGCTTCAAGATTGTGACAAGCGCATGCGCCTTCTTCGGTCCTATGCCAGGGACTAATAATAGCGGGAACACCGCCTCTGGTACTTTGGCAAACACGGACTCCCAATGGGTATTTTTGCCCGTTTTATACAACTCATCAATATGCTCAGCTATAGTCTTGCCTACACCTGAAACCTCGTCGAGTTTGCCATCCTTCCAATAATCCTTGAGGTCAGACGTGAGGTGCTCAATACTATCCGCCGCTCGATCATAAGCGATGATCCGAAATCTATTCTCTCCCAATATCTGATATGCCGCGGACACCTTGTGAAGAATTTCTGCGATTTCTAAATTTGTCATACGTAAGATTACCATTATGCTAACACACCATTGTTATGAGCTCAATTATATTTTATAATGACAATGTCTTTGGGATCGCCAGTCGTCGAAATTTATAATTACGACTGACTGGCCTGCCCGTATTGCGTTAGCTATACGGCACGGTAGCTGAAGGAAGAAAGTATGTTTTTCTTTACTTATGTACTAAAAAGTAAAAAAGATCATAAACTCTATATTGGTTCATCAGGTGATCTTAAAACACGATTACAATCACATAATGCTGGAAAAGTAGAATCAACAAAATCAAGAAGACCTTTTGATTTGATATACTATGAAGCGTGTGGTAGCAAAAAGAAAGCCGAGGAAAGAGAACTATACTTTAAAACTGGGTTCGGAAGAGGGTTTTTAAAAAAAAGAATATAACTTTGGGATCGCCAGTCGTCGAAACTTTTAGTTACGACTGACTGGCCTGCCAGTATTGCGTAGCTATACGGCACGGCAGCTTGATTACGAATATAAATTAAAAATAGTAGAGATAACTTTGGGATCGTAGCTCAGCCTGGTTAGAGCGCCTCCCTGTCAAGGAGGAGGTCGGCGGTTCGAGTCCGCTCGGTCCCGCCTTCGCCCCGCAAATTGCGGGGCTACGGCGAGGTAAAACTCGCATAGCTTGCGAAGAGAAAACATTGATCTGCCCCATACTACTTCTGCCCAGAAAGGAGGAACATGATCGAACAAATCAAAAAGCAACTCAAAAATCCTGACAGTGTCGTATCACTATTTCTTGGTATCGCTGTCGTAGTCGTTACTACGATGCTCGTAGTCAACTACGTCAAAGGCAAAGGTGAACAGACAGCTGCTGATGTAAAAACCAAAGAAGAAGCTGCAAAGCAAATAGAAACGGCTCTCCCTGCAACACATACTGTCGTCGCTGGTGAGTCGCTATGGAAAATTTCAGAAAAATATTTTCAAAGTGGCTACAACTGGATAGATATCACGGAAGCCAACAAACTCTCAAACGCAGACGTGATTGAGGAAGGACAAACGCTGACGATTCCAAAAGTCGAAAAACGAGAACCAGCAAGACAAGCATTATCAGCTGCAACCGAAGTGAAGAAACCAGAAAACGGCAAATATACCATCATACAAGGTGACACGCTCTGGGGCATTTCAGAAAAGACGTATGGAACAGGCTACAGGTGGACGGAAATCGCAAGTCTTAATAAACTTAACGATGCCAACATCATCCACACCGGAAACGTATTGCAATTGCCATAGGCTTTTTTTGAAAAAACTATATTAATAACCCTACCAGATCATGGTATGATTTAATGTGCTTTGCGGCGTTAGTTCAGTGGTAGAATGTCTCCTTCCCAAGGAGAAGGTCAGCGGTTCAAATCCGCTACGCCGCTCCCAGTTCCGACTTGTCGGGGCGGCGCACAGCGCCGCCCATGGTTCGCGCGCGTCACCGCGCGCTATTTGACGCGAGAGGGTGAGGTTCGAGCCGAAGATTTTTGCAGCTAACACCTTTTTTGCATTTTTGTCTTCACCCCGTGCGATTTGTTCTACTTCTGACGCTTCAATAATCCATTTACGCATAGGTTCGAGCCACGATGTTTGCGTGTGTTGCAGACGGGAGATAGATTCCTCCAGCGTCTTTTTGTCTGAAAGTAGTTTAGCCTTGCGAGGACGATATTCTTCTTTGTCGATATCCTGATCGAGGTAGGAATCCAAAAGACGCTGGAGTTTGACTGTTATGGCTCGAATTGTGTCCCGTTTCTCTGCAACACACGCAGGAAAAGATTGGGCAGTTTCATTTTTCTCGTTATCAAGTTTCTGGATCATCTTCTCTGCCCAATCTTTGGACAAAGAAACTGTTTGCAATATCTCTGATAGTTGCCGGTCAAGCTCTTCTTCGCGGATGTAGGATTGGGAACAGTGCTGATTTTTCGATTTTTTGGTGCAATGATAGTAAGTATAGATAGCCTCGCGATTGGTTCTCTTGTAAAACTTTTTTTTCACCTCAGCCGTGACCATCATCCCACATTCTCCACAGCGAAGAAGACCGGTGTACTGCTTGACCGGCCTCTCCTGCGCCCACGAGTGGCATCGTATATGAAGAACTTCTTGAACTTGGTCAAACAGTTTCTTTGAAATGAGTGGCTCCTGTATACCTTCGTGGATTTCCCCGGCATAACGGAAATGACCATAGTAAAACGGGTTAGACAATATGCGCGATACCGTATCTTTCAACAACTTGCCTCCGCTGGTCGTTATGCCGTGTTGTGCCAAAAAGTGCGTCATTGTTTTGAGCGTATATCTATCGGTAGCAAAACGGGTAAACAATTCTCGGACAAATGGAGCGTTTCGCTTGTCCACAACGATTGTCTTTGTACGAGAATCGTTGAGATAGCCGAGAGGGGCAACGCCCGGCATCTCTCCACGTCGCACTTTTTGGCGCAACCCTCTCTTTGTATTCTCAGAAAGGGAATCCACGAAGTATTTGCTTTGCCCAAACGCGATTGTAAGCATAAATTTACCTTGTGGCGTGGACTCAAACCAAAACTGGGGAAACTTGAGAAACTGTATTTTTCCGGTATCAACGAGATAGATGAGTTTCCCACCGTCCACGCTATTGCGCGCAAGTCGGTCCGGGTGCCAGGACACAATGCCGCTCGCTTCTCCTTTTTCAATACGCGAGATCATTTCGTTAAATATGGGACGACCGGGAATCTTGGCTGATTGTTTCTCGACAAGCTCCTCTACTATCGAAATGTTCTCGCGAGCGGCATACTCACGGAGTTCTATAAGTTGAGATTCAATAGACTGCACCTGCATATCCTCCACATCGGTCGACTTGCGCGCATACAAAAAGAATGAGGGCGAGGAGGCAGAATTCATACTCCTTCACTATATCAATGGGTATGTGAAATACAAGACAGCTAATATCATGAAAACCCGAAACAACGAATTCTTTTTGTACGTTTGGGCAAAGCATTGTCTTTTGCGCTTCTGTGTTCGCACGGGGTGTCTTCTGTGTTCAAAAAAGGGTTGGCTTTGCTTTTCTTCGGCGCTCCTCACACTCTCGCGTCAAATAGCGCGCGGTGACGCGCGCGAACCATGGGCGGCGCTGTGCGCCGCCCCGACAAGTCGGGAATTTGAGCCTTTCTACAAAACCACTCGAACCTATTTTATCAAAAATTCATAATTCATGTTGGCGGCAAGAAAAAAGGGGTAAAGGGGAAAAATGAATTGCCGCCACCTGTCCAATATTGACTGCTCGTCCCGCCGAAGACGGCGGGACTTCGCTTTTATTTTAATCTCTCGTTTCTCTCGCCCCGCTGTGCGGGGCTCGTCGGGCGCAAAATTTTCTTGTTGGTTTCTTAAATGAACAAATAATAATTACTTGAGTAAAGTAATCATTCTTTGAATTGAAAATCCTAAAAACTCAACTGATTACTTCTTTTTTACCGAGCAATGGTTTGCCTTGTGGTTGGCAATCTATTGATTTTAATATCAAATCTTGCGGCAAAATGGTCTAGATGTACTTTGGGTGGACATCCTAGTCGATAATAAGTCAATTTACCGTCTCTCGAACATTCGATTATAGTTGTCGAATTGTTGTCATGTGATTGTTTTTTTAAATCTCCTTCATCAACTAACCCTACTATATATTTACTAAAAGCAAAGTCCCTTTGCACTCCCTCAGTTGTAGTATTTGCTCCAGTTGTTGTTATATTCGCTGAGGACACATAAATAAACCTTTTTGTCTTAGACGTGGCATTAATTGAATCAAATCTTTATACCCTGCCTTTCAAGGCAGGGTGGAAGAAGCCCG
>ERZ1292625.1176-Hain-H41-01um-R1-1176-length-33272-cov-7_pt1 | contig 33272 bp, 22 predicted proteins | sample MGYA00564400_ERZ1292625 | MGnify/ENA primary metagenome ERZ1292625 (study PRJEB36523, sample SAMEA6512639) | groundwater metagenome | collected 2019-01-08 | study: AquaDiva: Metagenomics assemblies of 32 groundwater samples
GCATGATGGAATTGGCCAAGACTTCCAGAAGCTATAGAACCAGAAACCACAGCTGCATTAGCAATAAAGCCAGATTGAATCAATCCACTACTAAGATGGAAAGTTCCTACTTGGCCGGAACCAATAGCCCCACTTAACAGACCTCCACTAGCAATGTGAAGTGTAAAGACTTGACCACTTGCAATAGAACCACTAACTACAGCTGCATTACCAACGTGGCCGGATAACACAGCTCCAGAAGCCAAGTGAGCATTTCCAACCTGCCCGGAACCTACAGAACCAGATTGCAAACCACCACTAGCAATATGTCCTAAGCCAATAGTGCCCGAAGCTATGGAACCACTAACAACAGCTCCATTGCCAATGTGACCAGAGGATACACTTCCACTACTATGATGAAATTGACCAACTTGACCTGAACCAATACCACCAGAAAGAATTCCACCAGAAGCAAGATGGAGAGTAAATACTTGCCCGGAAGCAAGACTGCCGCTCAATATAGAAGCATCGCCAACATGTCCAGATCGTACAGCTCCAGAGGACAAATGTGCCCAACTAATCTGGCCGGAGCTAACAGCACCAGAGCCTAAACCCCCAGAAGTTATATGGAAAGTAGAAACTTGGCCAGAAGCAATAGAACCGGAAACTACAGCTGCATTAGCTATATCACCACTTTGAACCGCTCCACTAGCCAAATGAGGCCAACTGATCGAACCAGAAGCTATAGAACCGGAAACTACAGCTGCATTTCCAATATAGCCGGACTGAGCTGCTCCAGAAGTTAACAGAACGGTGCCAGAAGCTAAATGATTAGCAGTAATTTGCCCAGAGCCTATGCCACCTGAGAGAATACCTCCACTAGCAATATGGAAGGTAAATACTTGCCCAGAAGCTATAGAACCAGATAGAACAGAACCATCACCAACATGACCGGAAGTTATTGCTCCGCTTGCATGATGGAATCTACTCAACTGTCCTGAAGCGATAACGCCGGAAGTAATAGCTCCTGATGCAATGTGGAAAGTAGTAATCTGACCGGAAGCGATAGAACCACTAACGATAGAGGCATCGCCAACATGCCCAGAACGAATAATTCCAGATGCCAAATGCGGCCAGCCAATTTGACCAGAAGCAATAGAGCCACTTGCAACACCAGCATTTCCAATATGACCAGATGCTACACTACCGCTCGCATGGTGGAATTGTCCTATCTGTCCTGAACCAATACCACCAGAAAGGATTCCACCAGAGGCAAGGTGAATATTCCCTAGAACACCGGAAGCAATACTGCCACTAACGACTGTATCGCTAGCTAAATGCCCAGAACGAACAATTCCAGAGCCTAAATGAACTGCACCAATCTGACCGGAACCAACAGCACCAGAGCCCAAACCTCCACTAGCGATATGAACAGCACCTAAAGCTCCAGAAGCGATTGAACCGCTAACAACAGAAGCATTGCCAACATGACCGGAAACAACAGTGCCGGAAGATAAATGAGCATTACCAATTTGACCGGAACCAATAGCCCCTGATAATAAACCTCCAGAAGCAATATGGAAACTTATCAACTGACCTGAACCAATGGAACCACTAACAACGGAAGCATTTCCTAAATGTCCAGAAGTTACGCTTCCCGATCCATGATGAAACTGGCCGATCTGTCCTGACCCCAAGGCACCGGATTGCAAGCCCCCACTGGCAATGTGCAATGTAAATATTTGACCTGAGCCAATAGAACCACTTACAACCGAAGCGTTTCCTAGATGCCCTGATTGGACAGAGCCGGAGTTAAGAGGAGTGGCACCAGTTCCACCACTGGTAACAACACTAACATTAGCTAAGATCCCTCCACTATTGAGCACAGTCCCCAGAGTTTGAACAGCATCGCCAGCCGCCAAACCTCCGGAGTTTATAGCACCAGAAGAGGTGACAATCTGTCCAGAACGTCCAACATAAACAGGTTGTCCCAAATACCCTGAATATGTCATCATCCCTGAGCTGACGGGCAGTTGGAAAACACCGGCAGTATAGACATTAGTTTGAATACCAGAGGCAACGTTCTCAACAACAATACCAACAGCCGGCATACGTCCAGAGACAGAGGCCATTGCCAAGCGTAAGTTGCCACTTTGCGAGAGAGCTACAGCACAAATTCCAGATACCGTTTCCTCTGTAATTCCAGTCCAATTTCCTCCACTAATAAACGGTCCCACAAAGGTAGTTCGTGTGGTAGCAGCGCCGGAAGCCAAGTGATAGCTAAATAACTGACCTGATGCTATAGAGCCGGAGACAACAGCATTATTTGCAACATGTCCAGAAAGAATAGAACCGGAGGCATGATGCCCTGCTCCTATCTGTCCTGAGCCTATAGCTCCGGATAGCAAACCCCCTGAAGCTACATGAAAAGTTGTTATCTGACCGCTAGCAATACTTCCACTCACTACAGCAGCATTAGCAATAAAACCGGATTGAATTAAACCACTACTAAGATGGAAAGTTCCAATCTGACCTGAACCTATAGCGCCACTTAAAAGCCCCCCACTTGCAATATGTAAAGTAAATATTTGTCCCGAAGCAATAGAGCCAGAAACAACAGAATTATTACCAAGATACCCTGAACTAATAAGACCACTACTAAGATGAAAAGTACCTATCTGACCACTGCCTATAGCACCGCTAAACAATCCACCACTGGCAACGTGAAAAGTAGAAACTTGGCCAGAAGCTATAGAACCACTTACAACAGCTGTATTACCAATATGGCCGGATGTTACACTGCCACTAGCATGATGAAATTGTCCTATTTGACCGCTGCCTATAGAACCACTAAGCCAACCACCACTAGCTACGTGGATATTACCAAGAATACCAGAAGCTATAGAACCACTAACTACGGAATTATTAGCTAATTGCCCCGATTGAACTGCACCAGAAGCTAAATGGGCTTGTCCAATTTGTCCACTAGCATGAGCACCAGATAATAAACCTCCACTAGCAATATGAAGTGTAAAGACCTGTCCAGATCCTATGCTCCCACTAACAACGGAGGCATTTCCTAAGTACCCTGATTGAACTGAGCCAGAGTTAAGCGGAGTAGCTCCTGTTCCTCCACTGGTAACTACATTAACAGCAGCTATAATTCCTCCACTATTCAGTACCACTCCTAATGACTGGATAATATCACCAGCAACAAAACCACCAGAGTTTACGGCACCACTTGCTGTAACTACTTGACCTGATCTACCTACATAAACAGGTTGTCCTAAATACCCTGAATATATCATCATTCCAGAAGATACAGGCAGCTGGAAAATACCGGCAGTATAAACATTTGCCTGAATACCACTAAGAACATTCTCAGCTACAATACCAATAGCAGGCATTCGACCTGATACAGAGGCCATAGCAACCCGAAGATTACCACTCTGAGAAAGAGCTACAGCGCATACTCCGGAAACAATCTCCTCTGTAACAGCCGTCCAGGAAGTTCCACTAAAGAAAGGCCCTACAAATATTGTTCTTGTAGTAGTAGCGCCAGAAGCAAAATGATAACCAAATAACTGACCAGAACCAACAGAGCCACTCACTATAACAGCATTACCAAGATGACCAGAAAGAATTGCTCCACTAGCCAAATGAGCTTGTCCAACTTGACCCGAACCAATAGCACCACTTAATAATCCACCACTAGCAACATGAACAGCACCCAAAGCACCGGAAGCAACACTACCGCTAGTTACACTACTATTACCAAGATCACCTGATTGAATACAACCACTAGCAAGATGGAATTGGCCAATCTGTCCACTACCAATAGCACCGCTAAGAATACCCCCACTAGCAATATGGAGTGTAAAGATTTGTCCAGAGGCAATCGAACCGCTTAAAACACCAGCATTACCGATATGTCCAGATATCACACTTCCACTTGCATGATGTCCAGCACCAATTTGACCAGAACCAATAGCTCCTGATTGAAGCCCTCCAGAAGCCACATGAACAGTTCCTAAAGCACCAGAAGCTATTGAACCACTATTAACTGATTGGTTCCCTAAATCACCACTCACTAAGGCTCCACTAGCTATATGAGTCGATCCAATTTGACCTGAACCAATAGCACCTGATAATAAACCTCCACTGGCAATATGAAGTGTGCCTATGTGACCAGAAGCTATACTTCCACTCAAAACACTACTGTCAGCTAAATGCCCGGAACGAGTTAAACCACTAGATAAATGAGTCCAAGCAACTTGACCAGATGCTATTGATCCGCTTACTACAGCAGCATTTCCAACATAGCCACTTTGAACAGCTCCAGAGGTTAGCAAAATCGAACCACTAGCGAGATGATTAGCTGCAATTTGACCAGAGCCAATAGCTCCACTTAATAAACCACCGGAAGCAATATGCAAAGTAAAGACTTGTCCAGAAGCAATAGAACCACTTAATATAGCAACATTACCAATATGACCAGAACCAACAGAGCCACTTGCATGATGTGTAAGTCCTATCTGTCCAGAGCCTATAGCTCCACTCAGTAAACCACCGGAACTAATATGAACTGTTCCCAATTGACCTGAAGCAAAAGAACCAGAAGCAACAGCGGCATTAGAAATTTGTCCCGACTGTACAGCTCCACTAGCTAAATGGGCTTGTCCAATTTGTCCACTAGCATGAGCACCAGATAATAAACCTCCACTAGCAATATGAAGTGTAAAGACCTGTCCAGATCCTATGCTCCCACTAACAACGGAGGCATTTCCTAAGTACCCTGATTGAACTGAGCCAGAGTTAAGCGGAGTAGCTCCTGTTCCTCCACTGGTAACTACATTAACAATTGCAACAATTCCACCGCTATTGAGTACAACTCCTAACGATTGAATAATATCCCCAGCAGCCAAACCTCCAGAGTTAACAGCACCACTTGTAGTAACAATTTGCCCTGAACGCCCCACAAAGATAGGTTGACCTAAATAACCAGAATAGGTCATCATTCCCGAAGAAATAGGAAGTTGGAAATTTCCAGCGGTGTAAACATTAGTTTGGATACCACTAGCAACATTCTCAACAACTATTCCTATAGCTGGCATTCTGCCTGATACTGACGCCATCGCAATACGGATATTTCCACTTTGTGATAATGCAACAGCGCATATTCCAGACACCACTTCTTCAGTAATAGCAGTCCAAGAGGTTCCACTAGCAAATGGACCAGTAAATATTGTCCTTGCAGCAATAGTTCCAGAAGCTAAATGATAAGTAAATAATTGACCAGAAGCGATAGAACCACTAACAATAGAATTATTACTAAGGTGTCCTGATTGTATTGCTCCGCTAGCCAAGTGAGTTTGACCAATTTGACCAGAGCCTATAGCACCAGAAAGCAATCCTCCGGATTGGATATGAACAGGACCTAGAACTCCAGAAGCTATACTTCCACTTGCAACCGCAGCATTACCTAAATAACCACTTTGAACAGCACCAGACGTAACCAAAATAAGACCAGAAGCCAAGTGATTTGCTGCAATTTGGCCAGAACCTATACCACCACTTAAAATTCCTCCAGAAGCTATATGCAAAGTAAAGATTTGACCACTTGCTATAGTACCGCTCAAAACAACAGCATTGCCGATATGACCAGAAGCCACACTACCACTAGCATGATGAAATTGTCCTATCTGGCCGCTACCAATAGCACCACTTAATAAACCACCGGAAGCAATATGAAACGTAAAGACTTGTCCTGAAGCAATCGAACCACTTAGAATACTAGCATTACCAATATGTCCAGATACTATACTTCCACTTGCATGATGAAGCCAACTAACAGCTCCACTAGCAATAGAACCACTGGTTACAGAAGCATTCCCAACATATCCACTCTGAACAGCTCCAGAAGTTAACAAAACAGAACCAGAAGCTAAATGATTAGCACTTATTTGACCAGAACCAATAGCTCCACTTAACAAACCACCAGAGGCAATATGCAAAGTAAAGATTTGGCCAGAGCCTATAGAACCACTTAGAATACTTGCATTACCCAAATAGCCCGATTGAATTATTCCACTGCCTAAGTGAATAGTTCCAATAGTTCCACTAGCTATAGAACCAGAAAGTAAACCACCGGAAACAAGGTGAACAGTACCTATCTGCCCAGAGGCTATAGAGCCGGAGAGCACACTTGCATTACCAACATGCCCAGAGGAAATAGAACCAGATGAATGATGGAATTGACTTATTTGACCGGAGCCAATAGCTCCAGAGAGAATTCCTCCAGAAGTAATATGAATAGTTCCAAGCACACCAGAAGCAATAGACCCACTGACTATAGCATTGTTAGCTATTTGACCGGATTGCACAGCTCCGCTGGCTAAATGAGCTTGGCCAATTTGACCACTGGCATGAGCACCGCTGAGAAGCCCTCCAGAGGCAACATGGAGAGTAAAAACCTGTCCTGATGCTATAGAACCGCTTACTACACTTGCATTGCCTAAATAACCTGATTGCACAGAGCCGGAATTCAATGGAGTTGCACCAGTTCCACCGCTTACTACAACACTTACAGCTGCAATAATTCCACTATTGTTTAAGACAACTCCCAAAGACTGAATAATATCTCCAACCGCTAAACCTCCAGAATTTATAGCTCCGCTTGCAGTAACAATCTGCCCAGAACGTCCAACATAGATAGGTTGTCCCAAATAGCCAGAATATGACATCATGCCGGAAGAGATAGGCAATTGAAATACACCAGCCGTATAAACATTTGCTTGTACTCCCGAAGCTACATTGTCAACGACAATTCCAATAGCTGGCATTCTGCCAGATACGGATGCCATAGCAATACGCAAGCTTCCAGGAGTATTTCCACTAAGTAACCCAGGAGAAATTGCTACGGCGCATACACCAGATATTGCTTCTTCTGTTGTAATGGTCCATGAAGTGCCACTAAAGAAAGGACCTATAAACAAACTACGTGTAGCCGTTGCTCCTGAAGCTAAATGATAAGTAGCTAATTGCCCACTTGCAATAGTTCCACTAACAACCGATGTATCACCAATATGACCTGATCTCACAGCTCCAGATGCCAAATGAGTTTGTCCTATCTGACCACTACCAATAGCACCTGAACTTAAGCCTCCAGAAAGAATATGAACTGGACCTAATACTCCACTTGCAACACTACCACTATTAACGCTGTTATTACCTAAATCTCCTGATTGAATAGCTCCACTAGCAAGATGGAATTGTCCTATCTGACCACTACCAATAGCACCACTAAGAATCCCCCCACTGGCAATATGAAGAGTGAAGATTTGACCAGAAGCAACGGAACCACTTAAAACACTAGCATTTCCTAAGTGCCCAGAAACTACACTTCCACTGGCATGATGTGTAGCCCCTATTTGTCCTGAACCAATAGCTCCACTTAATAAACCACCCGAATAAACATGAACTGTTCCTAATTGACCCGAAGCTATAGAGCCAGAAGTGACAGAAGCATTAGCAAGATGGCTGGAAAGCACAGCTCCAGAAGCAACATGTCCAGCTCCTACTTGTCCGGAACCAATAGCTCCCGATTGAAGTCCGCCAGAAGCAATATGCAGAGTAGAAATCTGTCCTGAGCCTATAGAACCACTAACAACCGAAGCATTTCCTAAATGACCGCTTACTACACTTCCACTGGCATGATGAAACTGACCTATTTGTCCAGAAGCAATACTTCCACTAACAACGGAAGCATTTCCAACATAACCAGATTGCACAGCACCGGAAGTGAGTAAAACCGAACCGCTAGCTAAATGGTTCGCTCCTATCTGTCCAGAACCTATACCACCACTTAAAATACCCCCAGAAGCAATATGTAAAGTAATAATTTGCCCGCTAGCAAGGGAACCCGAAACTACACTAGCATTACCTAAATAACCAGATTGAATAAGACCACTTGCTAAATGGATAGTTCCTATAGTTCCGCTAGCTATAGAACCAGAGAGCAAACCACCGGATACAAGGTGAACTGTACCTATTTGCCCAGAAGCAATGGAGCCAGAAAGAACACTAGCATTACCCACATGCCCAGAAGTGATTGCTCCTGATGAATGGTGAAATTGGCTTATTTGACCTGATCCTATAGCTCCAGAAAGAATACCTCCGGCTGCAATATGAATAGTCCCAAGAATACCAGAAGCTATCGATCCACTAACTACAGAATTATTAGCCAATTGACCTGATTGAACTGCACCAGAAGCCAAATGGGCTTGTCCAATTTGTCCACTAGCATGAGCACCACTTAGTAAACCACCACTAGCAACATGCAAAGTGAAGACTTGTCCAGAACCAATAGAACCACTTACAACACTTGCATTTCCTAAGTACCCCGATTGAACTGAGCCGGAGTTAAGTGGAGTAGCTCCTGTTCCTCCACTCACAACAACACTTACAGCTGCAATAATTCCACTATTGTTTAAGACAACTCCCAAAGACTGAATAATATCTCCAACCGCTAAACCTCCAGAATTTATAGCTCCGCTTGCAGTAACAATCTGCCCAGAACGTCCAACATAGATAGGTTGTCCCAAATAGCCAGAATATGACATCATGCCGGAAGAGATAGGCAATTGAAATACACCAGCCGTATAAACATTTGCTTGTACTCCCGAAGCTACATTGTCAACGACAATTCCAATAGCTGGCATTCTGCCAGATACGGATGCCATAGCAATACGCAAGCTTCCAGGAGTATTTCCACTAAGTAACCCAGGAGAAATTGCTACGGCGCATACACCAGATATTGCTTCTTCTGTTGTAATGGTCCATGAAGTGCCACTAAAGAAAGGACCTATAAACAAACTACGTGTAGCCGTTGCTCCTGAAGCTAAATGATAAGTAGCTAATTGCCCACTTGCAATAGTTCCACTAACAACCGATGTATCACCAATATGACCTGATCTCACAGCTCCAGATGCCAAATGAGTTTGTCCTATCTGACCACTACCCACCCCGCCAGAAAGGATACCTCCACTAGCAATATGGAGAGTAAACACAGCACCAGAAGCAATGCTACCACTAAGAACGACAGCATTTCCAATATGACCGGAAGTTACACTACCGCTTGCATGGTGAAATTGTCCTATCTGTCCTGAACCAATACCTCCACTTAGGATTCCACCAGAAGCAAGATGGATATTTCCTAACACACCAGAAGCAATAGAACCACTGGTAACAGAGGTATTAGCTAATTGTCCAGATTGCACAGCACCAGAAGACAAATGAGTTTGGCCTATCTGCCCTGAGCCGATAGCACCAGAACCTAAACCTCCACTAGCAATATGAACAGCACCTAAAGCTCCAGAAGATATAGAACCACTATTAACGCTGTTATTACCTAAATCACCACTTACAATAGCACCACTTGCTAAATGAGTGGAACCTATCTGGCCTGAACCTATAGCTCCTGAGAGTAAACCACCTGAAGCAATATGAAGTGTAGAAATATGTCCAGAAGCTATACTTCCACTCAAAACACTAGCATCAGCCAAATGGCCTGAACGAATTAAACCACTAGAAAGATGGGGCCAGCTAATAGCTCCGGAAGCAATGGAACCACTAACGACAGCTGCATTTCCAACATGTCCACTTTGTACAGAACCAGAAGTAACTAAAACGGAACCACTGGCGAGATGGTTAGTTCCTATCTGACCACTACCTATACCCCCACTTAGAATTCCACCAGAAGCAATATGAAGTGTAAAGACCTGTCCACTCGCAATAGTTCCACTCAATACAACAGCATTACCAATATGCCCAGATACTATACTTCCACTGGCATGATGTGTAGCTCCAATCTGCCCAGAGCCTATCCCTCCAGAAAGAATTCCTCCAGAGGCTATGTGAAGTGTAAATATCTGGCCAGAAGCTATACTTCCACTCAAAACACTAGCATTACCCAAATGTCCAGATACTACACTTCCACTTGCATGATGAAACTGACCGATTTGACCACTTGCAATAGAGCCAGAAACTACACTAGCATTTCCAACATAACCACTTTGTACAGCGCCAGAAGTAACTAAAACAGAGCCAGAAGCTAAATGGTTTGTACTAATCTGACCAGAACCAATAGCACCAGAACCTAAACCTCCAGAAGAGATATGCAGAGTAAAAAGCTGTCCAGAGCCAACAGTGCCACTTAGAACAGAGGCATTTCCTAAGTGACCGGAGACAACACTTCCTGAAGCATGGTGAGTAGCTCCTATTTGACCAGAGCCTATTCCTCCACTTAAAATACCCCCAGAAGCAAGATGAACATTCCCTATCACTCCGGAAGCAATAGAACCACTAACTATAGCATTGTTAGCTATTTGCCCTGATTGAACAGCTCCACTAGCTAAATGAGTCTGACCGATTTGACCTGAACCCAAAGCACCTGATTGAATCCCCCCAGAGGCTATATGTAAAGTAAATATCTGACCAGAACCTATAGAACCTGAAACTACACTTGCATTACCTAAATATCCTGATTGGACAGAGCCGGAGTTAAGAGGAGTGGCACCAGTTCCACCACTGGTAACAACACTAACATTAGCTAAGATTCCCCCACTATTAAGCACAGTTCCAAGAGTTTGAACAGCATCGCCAGCTGCTAAGCCCCCTGAGTTTATAGCACCGGAAGAAGTTACTATTTGACCGGAACGCCCAACATAAACAGGTTGCCCTAAATACCCTGAATATGCCATCATCCCTGACGAAATGGGAAGCTGAAACACACCAGCCGTATAAACATTTGCTTGTACTCCCGAAGCAACGTTATCAACAACTATACCTATCGCGGGCATCCTGCCAGATACGGAAGCCATAGCAATTCGCAAACTCCCAGGAGTGTTTCCACTAAGTAACCCAGGAGAAATTGTTACTGCACATACGCCAGATATTGCTTCTTCTGTTGTGACAGTCCATGAGGTTCCACTAAAGAAAGGCCCTACAAAATTAGTTCTAGTTGCTGTTGCTCCACTAGCAAAGTGATAACCGAATAGTTGACCACTCCCTATAGAACCACTTACAACCGAATTATCTCCTATATGACCTGATCTTACAGCTCCAGAAGCCAAATGAGTTTGTCCCACTTGCCCACTTCCAATAGCTCCAGAGCCTAAACCTCCTGAAAGAATATGAACTGGACCTAAAGCCCCACTCGCCACACTTCCACTGGTAACACTATTATTTCCCAAATCTCCAGATTGGATAGCTCCACTGGCAAGATGAAATTGACCTATTTGTCCACTGCCTATTCCTCCACTAAGAATTCCACCACTTGCAATATGAAGAGTGAAGATTTGACCAGAGGCTATAGAACCACTAAGAATGCTAGCATTTCCCAAATGGCCACTCACCACACTTCCGCTAGCATGGTGTGTAGTTCCAATTTGTCCTGAGCCTATAGCTCCTGATTGTAGTCCTCCTGAGTAAACATGAACCGTTCCTACTTGACCCGAAGCTATAGAGCCAGAAGCAATAGCGGCATTAGCAAGCTGTCCAGATTGAACCGCTCCACTGGCTAGATGACTCTGTCCAAGCTGTCCAGAACCAATAGCACCGCTAAACAATCCACCACTGGCAACGTGAAAAGTAGAAACTTGTCCAGAGCCTATAGCTCCACTAACAACAGAACCAGCCCCCAAGTGACCAGAAGTTACACTACCACTAGCATGATGAAACTGACTTATTTGTCCAGAACCTATACCACCACTTAAAATTCCTCCAGAAGCTATGTGCAGAGTAAAGATTTGACCGGAAGCAATACTACCACTAACAACACTTGCATTTCCTAAATAGCCCGACAGGACTGAACCAGAGTTAAGTGGAGTAGCTCCTGTTCCTCCACTGGTAATAACACTTACATTAGCTAAGATAGCTCCACTATTAAGCACAATACCCAAAGTCTGTACTGTGTCTCCAACTGCCAAACCTCCTGAGTTTATAGCGCCACTTACTGTAACTACTTGACCTGATCGACCTACATAAATTGGTTGTCCTAGGTATCCTGAATAAGTCATCATTCCAGAAGATACAGGCAGCTGGAAAACACCGGCAGTATAAACATTTGCCTGAATACCACTAGCAACATTTTCTACAACAACACCAACAGCCGGCATTCTGCCTGATACAGAAGCCATTGCTAAACGCAGATTACCACTCTGAGAAAGAGCTACAGCACAAACGCCGGATACCGTTTCCTCAGTAATTCCAGTCCAATTTCCACCACTAATAAACGGCCCAACGAAGGTTGTTCGCGTGACAGCAGCACCGGAAGCCAAGTGATAACTAAATAGTTGACCTGACGCTACAGAACCAGAAACTACGGCATTATTTGCAATATGACCAGAAAGAATAGAACCAGAAGCATGATGACCAGCGCCTATCTGTCCAGAGCCTATAGCTCCACTTAACAAACCACCGGAAGCTACATGCAAAGTGAAGACTTGTCCGGAAGCAATAGAACCACTTAATATAGCAGCATTAGCAATCAAACCAGATTGAATTAATCCACTACCAAGATGGAATGTCCCTATCTGACCAGAGCCTATAGCTCCACTTAGTAAACCTCCACTAGCTACATGCAATGTAAAGATTTGTCCTGAAGCAATAGAACCACTTAATATAGCAGCATCACTCACATGTCCTGATCTCACAGTTCCCGAAGCTAAATGAGTTTGCCCTATTTGTCCACTTCCAATAGCACCACTAAGGAGACCTCCAGAAGAAATATGAACATTTCCCAACACTCCAGAAGCAACAGAGCCAGAAGCTATTGCAGCATTGGAAATTTGCCCTGATTGCACAGCTCCACTAGATAAAGTAGTAGCTCCTAACTGACCACTGCCAATAGTACCAGATAATAAACCACCACTCTGTATATGCAAACTCCCAATCTGACCAGAAGCTATACTGCCGCTTACAACAGAACCAGCCCCCAAGTGACCAGAAACAACACTTCCACTAGCATGATGGAATTGTCCTATTTGTCCTGAGCCGATAGCTCCACTAAGTAGACCACCCGAAGCCACGTGCAAAGTGAATATTTGCCCGGAAGCCACAGAGCCGCTTAAAACAGCAGCATCGCTTACATGCCCCGACCTAATAGCTCCGCTAGCATGATGTGGCCAACCAACAGCACCAGAAGCTATAGAACCACTAACAACATTTGCATCCGCTCCACTGGTAGCTACACCTCCTAATCCTAAAATTATTCCCCCGCTATTCCATACAACTCCTAAAGATTGAAGTGTATCACCTGATAAAAAGCCTCCTGAGTTATTAGCACCAGAAGAAGTAACTATTTGCCCCGACCTGCCAACATAAATAGGTCTTCCTAAATACCCTGAATATGTCATCATCCCTGACGAAATTGGTAATTGAAATACTCCCAAAGTGAAAACATTTGCCGATATGCCGGAAGCTACATTATCAACAACTATTCCTATAGCAGGCATTCGACCCGATACTGATGCCATAGCGATACGCAAACTTCCAGGAGTATTTCCACTTAATAGTCCAGGAGAAATTGCTACTGCACATACACCGGATATTGCTTCTTCCGTATTAATTGTCCAAGCTGTCCCGCTGGTAAAAGGCCCGGCAAATGCAGCTTTAGTAACCACAGCTCCAGAGGCTAAATGATTTGTACTTAATTGACCTGAAGCTACATGTCCGCTTAATATAGCTCCGGAAGAAACATGAGTAGCACCAATTTGTCCAGAGCCTATAGAACCAGAACCTAAGCCGCCACTAGCAAAATGAATGTTACCCAAAACTCCAGAAGCAACAGAACCGGAAACAACAACTGTATTAGCAAGCTGTCCTGACTGTACTGCTCCGCTAGATAAACCCGCAGCTCCTATTTGTCCACTGCCGATAGCACCACTTAATAAACCTCCAGAAGCAATATGAACATTACTCAATACTCCAGAGGCAACAGAGCCGGAAGTAATAGCAGCATTTCCAACATGACCGGAAATAACACTTCCAGAGGAATGATGTCCAGCACCAACTTGTCCAGAACCTATTGCTCCTGATAGTAAACCTCCAGATTGAACGTGCAATGTTGAGAGTTGACCACTGCCTATAGAACCGCTAACAATACTTGCATCAGCAACATGTCCGGAGCGTACAGTACCAGAGGAGAAATGAGGCCAACCAATTTGGCCAGAAGCTATAGAGCCAGAAACAACAGCATTATTAGCAACGTAACCACTTTGCACAGCGCCGGAGTTCAACAAAAGTGAACCACTTGCAAGATGATTTGCTCCAATTTGTCCAGAGCCTATCCCTCCAGAAAGAATTCCTCCAGAGGCTATATGAAGAGTAAAAATATGTCCCGATGCAATATTGCCGCTAAGAATAGCCGCAGGAGCAACATGCCCAGAAGTTACACTTCCAGAAGCATGGTGAAATTGACTTATCTGCCCTGAACCTAAAGCACCTGAACCTAAACCTCCAGAAGAGATATGCAGAGTAAAAACCTGACCGGAAGCGATAGAACCACTAACAACAGCCAAATCCCCAATCTGGCCGGAACGTATGGAACCGGAAGCAATGTGCCCCCCACCTATCTGACCCGAAGCAATATTACCGCTTAATAAACCGCCAGATTGAAGATGAACACCTCCAATTTGTCCACTGGCAATAGTTCCACTAACAACACTGCCGGTATTAAGTTGTCCTGAATTGACGGTTCCAGATGCCAAATGAAATTGACTTATCTGCCCGCTTGCAATACTTCCGCTAACTACAGCATTGTTAGCAACGTAACCACTTTGAACAGCCCCGGAAGTCAATAGAAGAGAACCACTGGCTAAATGATTTGCGCCAATTTGACCAGAGCCTATAGCTCCACTAAGAATTCCTCCAGAGGCTATGTGAAGTGTAAATATCTGGCCAGAACCAATAGAACCACTAAGAACCGAAGCATTACCTATATGACCACTAACTATACTTCCAGAAGAATGATGAAATGGTCCTATCTGACCAGAAGCAATACTTCCACTAACTATTGCATTATTGCCAACTAAACCAGAGGTTACCGAACCCGACTCCAGACCAATTAATCCACTTGCTAAATGTCTAGAACCTATTTGGCCAGAGCCGATAGCACCACTTAATAGACCCCCAGAAGCTATATGAAGTGTGAAAATTTGTCCTGAGCCAACAGTGCCACTAAGAACTGTTGCATTACCAATATGACCAGAGCTAACGCTACCAGAAGCGTGATGGAATTGTCCTATTTGACCACTGGCTATATTACCAGAGAGAATACCTCCACTACCAAATGCAGGATAAACCAAAGAACCAGAAGCGATAGAACCACTTACAACGGATTGATTACCTAAAAAACCGCTAGTTACCTGGCCCGACAAAAGCGTTACCGAATTCAGCATTTCTCCACCTGCAAGAATTCCCTGATTAAGCATTGCATCTTTACACTCCGAATTGTTGATTCTCTACATCTATAATAGCAGCAGCTCCAGCCAAAATAGCTTGAGACCGTCTTATATCCGGTTGAATATTAGCAACAAAACTGCCACTATTCACAATAAAACCTAAACGTTGCATAAAATCTTGACCGCTTGCAGTATTTAGTCCTCCAGAATTAAAAGAACCACTCCAAGATACTACGCTACCAGAACGCCCTACCCAAACTGCTTTACCTAAATAACCAGAATAATCAGCTAAACCGGAACCAGCTTGGAAAACTCCTTGGGTATAAACATTGGCATTAATTCCACTTAATACGTTGTCTGCAACTATTCCTATTGCAGGCATCCTTCCACTTATAGAAGCCATTGCTATCCTCAAATTCCCACTTTGAGAGATGCAAACAGCACGTAAGCCTGAAATTGCCTCTTCTGTTAATAATTGAAAAGAAGTGCCACTATAAAATGGAGCTACATAATTTGTTGATCGAACAGTAACACCACTGGCAACATCATAAGTGGAAATGCTGCCACTGGCTAAATGGCCGGAATTTACACTACCAGAGGAAAGATGAAATCTCCCCACTTGACCGGAAGCTATAGCACCTGAAAGAACACCACCACTAGCAATATGAACTGTAATTATCTGACCGGAAGCAATAGAACCAGAAACAACAGCATTATTTCCAATATGTCCTGATTGAACAGAACCAGAATTTAAGGCTCCTCCAGTATGACCACTTGTGACTACTCCAACCGCTAATAATATTCCTCCACTATTCCACACAACTCCTAAAGGCTGAAGAATATCAGCACTGGCAAACCCTCCAGAGTTCACAGCTCCACTAGCAGTTACTACTTGCCCAGAACGACCTGCATAAATAAGTTGTCCTAAATAACCAGAATAAGTCATCATTCCAGATGCAACAGGAAGTTGAAACACTCCGGCTAAATAGACGTTAGCCTGAATTCCAGATGCAACATTTTCAGGAACAACTCCTATAGCAGGCATTCGTCCTGATACAGAAGCCATAGCAATTCTAAGAGTACCACTCTGAGAAAGTGAAACGGCACAAACACCAGAAATAGCCTCTTCCGTTGTTGCAGTCCAGGAAGTGCCACTAAAGAAAGGCCCTAAGAAAACCCCTCTAGAAATAGTGGAGCCACTTGATAAGTGATAGGAGAATATTTGCCCTGAAGCTATAGAACCACTCACAACTGAATTGTCTCCAATGTGTCCACTAGAAACAGAGCCACTAGCATGATGGAATTGCCCTATTTGACCAGAGCCTATACCTCCACTTAATAAACCTCCACTTGCAACATGAAGTGTAAAAAGTTGCCCAGAACCAACGCTTCCACTAACAACGCCGGCATCTCCAATATGACCAGAAGTTATTGCCCCACTTGCATGATGGAAGCGGCTAACTTGTCCTGATCCTATTGCTCCACTAAGCAGACCCCCAGAGGCAATATGCAGTGTAAAAACCTGACCAGAAGCAATACTTCCACTAAGAATAGAAGAATCACCAACTTGACCGGAAACAACGCTACCAGAAGAATGATGAAATTGACTTATTTGACCTGAACCTAAAGCCCCACTCAAAAGCCCTCCGCTTGCAATATGAAGCGTTGAAATTTGCCCGCTTCCAATAGCTCCCGAACCCAAACCACCGCTTGCAATATGCAGAGTAGAAACCTGTCCACTTCCGATAGTTCCCGATCCTAAACCTCCAGAAGCAATATGAAACGTAGAAATCTGACCACTTGCTATAGAGCCGGAAACTATAGCTGCATTTCCAACGTGGCCAGAAAGAACGGAACCAGAAGCTAAATGTCCTTGTCCTATCTGACCGGAAGCTATCCGTCCCGACTGAATTGCTCCAGAAGCAATATCAAAAGTGCCTATAGTTCCTGATGCTATTACAAAGGCTCCCCCTCCAGCCTGACCAATAACGGAACCAGAGCCTATTTGCCCGGAATTTACTGCCCCTGAAGAGATATCCGCTGTGATTATTGTTCCATCTTGGATATGAACTGCACCTATTATTCCACTAGCAATCTCACCTGACAGAACTATACCGGAGGTTATCTGTCCAGAAAAGACCGGACCTACAATAGTAGTAGACTGAATATAACCACCGAACATGGGAAACGCTCCAAGATTGCTAATCCAAACGTCGATTTAACATCAATAAATGACGTTCGTAATTTTTTTTAATATGCTCTTCCAACGGTCCACGGTAAATGTGCTTTTTACCGCCTTTCAAGTGGACAACCAAATACTTACCGTGAATATCTTGCGAAGACCCCATGCTTGTAATATCTGTTAGTTTGATCCAATCACCTATTTTTATATATTTTCCGGCCTTTGATTGATCTAAAAATAGGGGCATTTAAACTCCTCTATTAGTCTCAAATTTTTTCATAATCTCTTGGTCCAACGAACCACGATAAATAACCTCTTCCCCATCATTCATAGAAATTTTCAAATATCTCCCTTGAGTATCATGTCCAAAATTCATTCTTGAAATTTTAGATAATTGCAACCACCACTTATTTACTTTGATGTATTTACCAGCTCTTGATCGGTCCAGAAAAAGCGGCATCACATCACTTCCCAATACAAACGACCCTGCCCTGAAACAGCAGCATCTCCAGCTGCATAGATGCTAAAAGCCCCACTAAATCCTGTTCCTATACGCGGAATAAAATAGCTGTCCCCCGGCCCCATTATCATTCCATCCAACAAACCACCTCCACTTTGGAGAAATCCTCCACTGGAGATAGTCACTCCTCCAGAGAGACCTATATAAGCATTTCCGCTTGCATTGCGAGCTAAGCGCAGTTGCACTCCACCTTGAGGCCGTATAGAACCTGACCAAGGATTCCCAGAGACTAAAATCTGTCCGCCGCTTTGATTACCCAAAAGTATCGAAGGCATAATAACAAGTCCTTAACTTCTTTGTCGTTAAAGTCATTTCCGTTTAGCGATTACGTACCAACCTTTCGTGTTAGTTAAGGGGCATTTTTCACGCTTTCACAAAACCATTTACAATAGCTTTTATATTTCTCTCCAAACCTTTTCTAGGTCCCAAAGCTCCCTCACCCAACTTGCCAGGAGTCGGCCTTGTATTAGTAATCTCACTAGGTTCCGGCTTCTCTTCCTGCTGATTCCCCTCTAAAGGATTAGCTCCTCCCATAAGTCCTGCCAACCCTTGCTCTTCAGTTTGTTCTTCCTGACTATCAGCACCAGCTATTTCTTCGTCCCATTCCTTCTTTGTTATAGACATATCTAACTCTCTTCTTAGCTCATTCTTAGTAATTGCTTTTGCATTCATCAAAAGAGTAAGCTTAGCATTCCTTACATCATGATCATCGATACGCTGACAGCGAATTTCTACAATTAAATTATCTCCAAAGAAAGGTGCTAAATATCTGGTAAGACCAGCAGATATACGGGCACATTGATGAGTCAACGTGTTATTAAACACTCCCTTATGCTCATCAAACTCAGTAAAACAATAAACATCATGGATGCCAGGCAAATATTCGACAGATTTAACAGCTTGAAACTTCCCTTTTCTAGAAGGCTTGTGCCCATAACATACATCAAGTCTATAACAAGGCAATTCTTTGCAGTCAGCTACATAGACAAACCACAAGTCAGCACTTCTCCTACCGTAATTAGTTATCTCTCCAGCCCTAGCCATCAAACCTATAGTGGAACGAATTCCACATTTGGTTAACAGCAGTTGAACCATATTAGCCCTAAATCTACCGGACACACACAATCGAACTCCTCTGTTAGAACTTCTAGAATCTCCATTGTTGCCGTCAGTATCAAACCATCCAGCCAAAAACTGCAAAATTGCCATTCTATTCAAAGAAAACAAACTCCACCAAGCAGTTTCGCTGTCGGCCCTCAAATCAACCACCAACTTACTGAACTCCTCACCACAATCAACGAAAACGTAGGGACGTTTACAAACTCCCGACCATTTCCAATAATGTCTAGTTCCCACCACAGGTAGTTTTGTTTTATCCCCAAACAAATCGACTACAGCTTTGCCATTCTTTATTCGACCATCTCCAAACACCACTCCGACTGTATAAGCATTGATCAAATCTTTTCCTTCGTTGTATTGCATTGTAAAAGACTCAGTAGCCATACCATGACAAAGGTCTTTGGCTTCCACCATCCTCCACACACGATCCTCCTCCGTACTCACAGAAAAACGATGATTGGGAGTGCAATCAAGATACGATCCATCTGAAAACCTAACTCTGACCAACGTTTCATTCTCTCCGGTTTTCTTAACCACTACATTACTCCACTTTCTGCCGTTCCAAATCTCAACAGCAGATCCTTCAAATTGACTGATTGGACCAGCTCCATCCCTAGTAATCAGAGGAGTTTCACCAGACACACATTTAGGTTGTAATGTCAATAAATGAAATTGTTTCAACGTGGCAAACAAAGTAGAATAGGAGCTATCTTCCACCATACCAGCCGCCGGTTTCGTTATTCCCATACCCGCCAATACAAAACTTACGAGTTGATCCCAACCTTGATGATATTCCATATCTCTTGGAGGAGCTCCCCAGGGTTCTAATTTAGCTCCTGGAGTAGCAACAAATAAACGTCCTGTATTCTCTGCGCCTTGCCATTCGTTTTCAAATTCCGTCCTAATACGTTCTATCTCTTCCGTAGGCAAAGGGTCCATACCTTCACTTTCTTCAAAGTTCAGCACTCCACTAGGATTTAAAACCCGTTTCATTGAATACCAACGAGAGCGGTCCATACTCTCGATCTCATCTAAATGAAGCCTTAAAGCAGTTAGAGGAGCATAACCGTCATAGCGCAAAAAAGGATGAGGAAACTTAAAGCGCATCATCCACTCTGCCGGGATGGGAGCTCCTACGGCAGTTGAAGGAGTAGGATAAGAGGAGAAAGGGCCATAAGGATAGATAGGCTGGATTCTATAATAACCATCAGGAAATTCAGGATTAATAGCCGGCTGAGGAATAGCTATTGCTGTTGGAATAGAATAAAGTTCAAAAGGTATTCCCAACTTATTAGGAACCATCCAAGTAAGACCCATACCAGTTAAATCCATCTGTTGGTTTATCCGGTAGAGCCAGTCGCCGAAAGAATCATCATTATTCGGCTTCTCCAACAGCTCGACCAACTTATAACCAGGATGACCTTTCTTTACTGGAATCTTTCCTTTGGGAGCATGTTCATCCTTTTGGAAAACATTAAATTCTGCCTGAGCCATCTGTTCGCCGGTACGATGGCTAGCTACATAAGTAATACCTACATAATGTTTGCTTTGTTCCCAACGGTCATCAGACCAGCCGCCAGGAGCCATAGAGCGCATTGCTTGGAGTAAGCGCTTATAAGCAGCGGAACCGGCTATATTGGAACGTCCCCAGCTTCCTCCTGGAGTAGGGGGCCTCACAAGTCTTCTTGTATCTTCTTTATCTTCTCCAAAAACTTGCCTCCAAAGAGATTCCCCCTGATCTCTACCTGGAAAAGCCTTAGTACGATCTATCAAATCAGAAATAAAACCCATGTAAATAACCTAAAAATGGATTATAATGAAAATCCGATGGATTTATTATATCTATTTTATGGATTTTAAGTAAAGTAAAAATAGTCCCTTTAATTCCTCACGGAGTCGAACATGCAAGCTACAGAACTGTACGCCAAAGCTCTAGGAAGCTCTTGCGAAGGTCAACAACAATGTCATTGGTGTGGAGGACCATGCAATCGTCTTTGGAATCACGACGATGTTATTCCCCTACCTTTCATAAAAAGCACTCAAGCCCCACGCTGCCCTTCAAATTCCTATATTTGCATAGGCTGTTGGCTTTTCAGACGTAAAAGCACAACTATTACTTTTCTAGACAGCTCTTTCTCAGACAGACAGGCTCCCATCAATCACTCTTGGTGGATAACCCAAAAAGAGGCAAGAGCTATTAATAATAAATCCAGCGGAGAAATCCTCAATCTACTAATCCAACCTCCCAATCAATTTGCACTAAGTATAGTAAGCTCTGGAAATTGCAACTTGCTTCATACTACAATAGTAAACAATATATCAGAAATCTATGGAAATACCAAACTCCATTTTAATTTTAATAATAGAAACGAAACTTATTGCATTTACGAACTGCAAGAAGCATTAAATTTACAAGACATTAGCGGGAGGGAACCAGGAGTACAAACACTTATTAATATCTTCGGAATGCCACCTAATCCAAAAAAAGATCAGAAATTAGGGAGAGGGAGACCCAGAGAGCAAGTAGTTGATGGAAAAATATCTAAAAAGTTGATTACTTTATCAGGAACAGAGGTAGTTACCGCTTAGCTTTTTTTCTCCTTGGAAACTTAAAAAGTTTAAAGTAGAACTTACCAACACACTTCTTACAAAAAACTAGATATAAGCCCTTATCACTCTGAGGAGGTGGGCTCTTTTCTCTACTAATCTTTCGACGGAAGTTTACCTTACAATCAGGACACTTGCACTTACTCCACGTTAAAGGATATTCAACAGCTAATTCTAATCTCTTAGAGGCTACAAATTCAATAACTTTCCTCTTATTCGCATGAGCTTTGCGAAAGCGCTTATAATCTCCTTCCCACCAAAAGCGAACCTCCCCAATCCAGCGCTTATTAAAGTTATCCCAATAGATGGAAGAGCGAATTTTATACTTGCCAATTTGAATCCATCCTCATAATTCCATTCGCTGGTTGCATCAGTCTCAATTAAATCTTGATGTACAACGCTGATGCAACCAGCGATGAATTAATTCATAATATAAATCGCCTGCAACTTTGTATTTCAAATACTCAATGTAATTAGATAATTCTTCCCGATGAAAGTCACAAAGATCAAAAGACAATTCAAAAGACAATTTTTCAATCCATTGATTGCAAATCGCACAATCCATTGTCACATCCTTAAAATTTTAAGTTGAATTTCCCCAACTTATCTCTCTCCATAAGCAGGCTAGCGATTTCTGGGTAATTATATCCTCATCAAAATGAGAATTGATCTTCTCCCAATTCAAGAAATGTCCAAATAACCAATGAAAAGGCCGTCTTATCGTCCTTAAATTGCTTGGCTCCAATTCCAGCTCAGGATGCTCATGAAAAGATTTTACATGATGAACCTCCATATCATCTACTTCTTTATAAGATATATCAGTTAAAACACATTTAGGATAGTGTTTAAGGTGTAAAGCTCTTACTTTAGTCCACTGCGAAGACCGATTTATATCACAAAGAGGATCAAAAGAACTGTATCTTAAATTATTAGCAACATAACCAATATCGCTTACTAGACAAGCTACATAATTATCCAAAAGATGATTTGAGGTAAGTGTACCAAAATTAAAATTACAAGAATACTGATTACCTACATGCTGCCAATTTCTCTCATAAAAAGCACCATCTGAAAGATCATAAAAAGTATTAAGAGGCAGATTAGTTACAACATCCACAGGATTAACAAAACAATGACTCTCTAAACCTAAAGAATCAAAAGTAAGTGCAAATTCTCTATCGCCAACTTTAGGACTGCCAAAAGTAACTAAGATGGGATTAAAAGAGTCAAAAGTAACAGCTGCCAGAATTGCCAAAGCTCCACCTAAACTATGGCCCGCTATATAGAGAGGCAGATTAATAGCATCACGCAGAAGAAGCTGTTCTAAAGATTCCCCTTCAACAGTCCTTAGTGCTTGAAAAAGGCCAAGAAATCCGGCATGGACCAAACCACTATCAATTCTAGGAAACGGCTTCTGATAAAAGAGATTATTAACCGTCCAATCCTCTATTCCGCAAGTCCCCCTAAATACCAATATTGCATTTTCTTCATTCTTAGCTAAATAGCCGTAGCATTCATTTTCAACTGCTAAAACAGCTACCAATTCATATTCAGTAAGAAGAACTTTACCAGACTCGTACAAGTTATAGGCACATTGACAAGCTTCACCTAATTTGAAAAGAGTGGCAATTGAAGTAGTCATTCCATTAACTCCAAACAAGTCCATTTCTCAGCCATATTCTGGTCAGACTTTCAACAAATGGTATCATCGCAACCGTGGTTATCATTCATTCTTTGGATAAAACTACTTTCAACAATTCGGTCGGTTGGTTATCCCCCTAATGGCATCAGCACTCTGGTTATCATTCCTGCTTTGGATCCGTAGCAAACTTCAGAGAAACTTTAATAGCACGATTCACTGTCAAACTTTCTGAGAGAGTTTTGAACTCTGGGGATACAACGAGTATCCCCAGAGAAGCTATCCCGGAGAAGGCTATCCTTCTCAGGGTTCAAAGGCCAAAACTTCAAGAACAAACAGTGGGTCCTCGGTTATCACGCGCAGCATGGTTATTTTTCCAGCTGTTGATCTACCATTTGGTGAACCACTCTAACAGCCATCAAATCAGAAGGTTTATCCATAAGCTGGTTTTCTAAAATCTTTAACAAGCTTTCTACAATCGACTTTAAATGCTCACTATCAACCACTAAACCGGCCATTTGATTGTGGCTTAAATAAGCATCCACCAAACGTTGTACCAATTGTATTATTCCCACTAAAATAGGCTTATCCTTGAATTGAGCTGCTAAAGCAACAAAAATAGCATCTAGCCATTCCTTCAAAGGAGAAGGCCCAGGAGGTGTAGGAGGCGTATCAGGAATAGGCTCAGGATTATTCGTACCATCTGGAGCTTTTACTATTACCCAGAAGTCACCGGCCCAATTCATAGAAAATTTGAATGAAATTTGACCATATCCTCCAGGATTTCCCCACTCTTCACCCCAAGAGTTTCTAAATTTCCAGTGTCTTGTTGCATCGTCATAACCGACAATAAGAACATCATGCCCTCCTAGCAACCTATCCATAAAACCTTGAGGATCAGGCACTATTCCAGTTCTAGCTACTTCAGCAGTCATCATTGACTGATAAACAGAAAAGCCAAAGACAAAAGGCCGTTTTAGTTCTACAAGACAAGCTTTCATACTATCCAAGTCTTGCGGTACACTTTGATAAACTATGTTAGCTCCACGTTTTAATGCTTTAGATTGGTCATAGCATAAAGAAGGCGGTTTACTGAATAAATTGTTTTTTCCGTAAGGCCATAGAATTTCATCACACCAACCCTCTTCTTTAACTGCCTTAATAAGAGTACGATTATCTACTCCTGAATCGCTTAGCGCTGTACCCATACGCTCTCTGGTATTGTAATAAACGAAATTACGGCTAGGCATTTCTAAGGTTTTATCACCAGTGGCTATCCAGTCAAAAATTAAATTAGCGCAAAGAGTTTGTGGGCCGCAGGAGCCGATTTCACCCTGACTGAAGACAGGAGAAAAAGGAGGACCAGGCAGAGGATCAACCAAATCAAACTTAGGAGGCAATGCTTTCAAGATATGAGAAGGGGCACTGTATCTAAAATCTCTTGCATCAGGCAAGGATGGTTTCCATCCCGATAAAAATACCGGCATCTCAGCCACATTAAATCTGCTTTCTAAAGTGTGTATTCAAAGGTGAATACTGGTTAGTTCCTGTTCCAACGTCCCCCCATGGGCATTTGGCTATCATCCGAACCTAGGTTACCAAAATTTAAAGTGATAAAACACACTCGGAGCAAGGCTATCAACCTGTACTTGGTTATCAACCGGATCTTGGGTAGCTAACTTGGTTTTAACAGCTCAACTATTTTCTTAACAATAGCAATAACTCCTGGAATATTGCCAGCCTGAATCATTGCTATCATCTCCATAATGAGCGGTAGAACCTTTGCAGCCTTCGGACCGAACTTAGCAAGCCACCTTAGTAAATCAAACAAAGGAAGACCAGCATTACTAAAAGCAGTAGCTGCTAAATCTAAATCTTCCTTTTTACAGCCTGAATCAATGCAGCTGGCTAAAGCCCAATAATCGGAGTTCAGGTCCACTGTTTCAGGAACGTTTTCATCAGCCATAATTACCTCACTTTCCTCGTTAACACTGGCAACATGGTTATCACGGAATCCTTGGTTATCCATCATTAGAGTGATTATTAGCGACGGCCAAACACATTCCTTATAGCATTTCTCAATGGAGTAACTCTGTCCCCAATACGAATATTCACTCTTTGCCTCTGGCCAACTCCAACAGCCCTTAGTCTAAAATTACCTCTCTGGGCAAACACTACTGGAGGAGCCGCAAACACTACCGTATTGGGGGCAGCTGTAGCAAAGGTAACTATCGGAGAGGAAAAAGTAAATGCACTAGGAGTTGAAAACACTACTGGAGTAGCCACACTTGAAAACGAAAAAGAGCTAACTCCAGCAGAAAATCCAAGTGAATTACTACAACGGGCAAACGTTGGTCTCCCACGAGCCTCAGCTAGTGGAACAAAAGCAATTAGCGTTATCACAGCACACAAATACCGAAACATTTTCAATCCCCCTGTAAATTGTAAGAGTTACAACTCGGTATTGGTTATCAAAGACAACCTCCTCTTCCTCTCCTACCTTTAAGAAACCTTCCTCGCGGTCTACCACGCCGCAAGGACCGCCGGCGAGCTGCCTCAACATCTGTAGGAGCTATCAGAATAGCCCCAGCAGCTACAGCAAGTCCAGCTGCCAACAATTTACTCAAGAATTTACGCCTTTCCATGTTTAACCCCTTTCAAATTACACCTCAAACTTGGTGCAAGGTTATCAATGATTCATTGGTTTATTCAAACAATACATCTACCCACTTAACTTCTTCATTCATCTCTACACCACATATTATATATCCAGGATTTTCCTTAGTAACACTCCGAGCAAGGTTGTCAGCCTGTTCTTGGTTGTCCAACATCATATCACTCCCGCCGTGCGGTGGAGGGAACTAGGGGAGGAGGGTCCTCCCCTAATTCGGCTCCCTGTGGTATCAATTGTGTAATGATCAATTCACCAACCACAACTGTATCTCCTCTGGAATCAAACGCCGACCAACCTTTCCTACATTATCTTTACTCCGTGGCATTCTCTTAGCCGTATCCTTAGTAGTAATTCTGCTGATTACATCCAATTTCTGTTCAGCTGTCATAGCCGGATATTGAGTTACATCAAAGTTCCCTTCTTTCTTAGGACCATGGTGGCACATAACACAAGTATCTTTGGCATGAGATTCCCACTTAGCCCGCATATCCGATTTCTCAGGAACTACTTTCTCTACGTCTATTTTTCCGTCTTTCCCTTGTACCAGCTTAAAAGTAAGAGATTTACTTTCAAATTTAGCCGAACTGCCTTCTATGGATTTCAACATCTCGGAAATCGCTTGGCTCTTCGCCAAGATTTGAGCAACCTTCGCTCTGTTTTCCCCCTCCAAACCAACAAGAGTATTAAAACCCTGTGTTGCTTCTCCTGAAATCTTCTGTGAATTCTCTGCCAATCGTGCCGCTTGCTGATAAAGCTGTGCAAGGTTGGAATCCCCATAGAGTTGAGCAATAGTATTATAAGAATAGCCATAGACTGTGCTGCCAGTGCTGCCGGCAGCATAAGAACCCGCCGAGGGATAGACAGGAGCTACTCCATAACCCTGCCAGTGAAAGTTTCCCCCCAAACCTAATGCTTTCACGGCTTCATTGAAGTAACCCTGTTCTATTGCCCCCCGGCGGATGTCCCCTTCTATTTTATCCCTGTGCGCTGCTATTTCCAAAAGCTTAGTTCGCCAATTGCTGTCCTTCGCTGTAACTCTCTGATAATGATGATGAAAAGTATAGTGCCATATATAGCTTGCAGGGTAATAATGACCATAAGAATAATAGGCATTTTGATAAACACGGTGGCGAGTATAAGCATCATTTCCCCACCACCAGTAACTATCATTATACCAAGTGTAGCCGTCACTATTAATAAAACCATAGGCATACGTATTTCCCGAAGCCAGTGCAAACGTCATAAAAAATACAAATAGAATTGCAGCAAGCATACGGAACATAAGTTACCCCTTTATTATTTCTTAAATTTCTCTTTAGGAAGTTTTCGTAAACTTAAATAAACCCGTTCCTCCACAGACGACCTCACCAAATCCCAATCAGCTCTATTAATCTCCAGCCCCAACTTAAGCGCTGCTACTCTTGGATCTTCTAATATTATTACCTCCCCCAGCTCGAAAATATCAGAAGCTTCTTTAGACTCCGGCTTTAACAAGGCAGTTAAAACCTTTGCAGCATCTTTAGGTATTATAACCTCCAACCCTATTTCCCGTAAAGCTTGATTTGCCCCTATTAAACTGTGCCAATAATCTCTGTACAAACTAACTATTTTTGTTCCAGCTATTTTAACTACATCAGTTTGACCTTTTTTAGAACTTTTCCAAGGTCCAGTAGATTTTAAAACAGAAGCCGCATAATCATCCCTGCCCTTCATTAGGGCTCTCTCAGGATCACCTTGATACAAACCGGCTAACCTATCTACCGTATCAGAAACAGATTTACCAGTTATTGACAAGTCCCCAAAGATATCTAATTTACCTCTCAATAATAACTTTACGTCATTCCCTGTCTGTCGCCAACCATCACTCCCTTCTGCTTCATGGCAGCTTATACATCCTATAGATGCTTGTAATCTTGTATCATACGGGTGAGGAATTGTAAAGTCCTTAGCTACATCTGTAGGAACTTCATCTTGTAAAGCTCCTTCTCCATTAAATAAAGCATAACCATGAAGTCCATTACCTTTTTCAAAAATCATCTCTCTAGCAGCATCCTTAAAACTTAATAAGTTAGCCAAAGGATGAACGTCGATATCTATATCTCTTGCTCTTAAATCATGAGTAACACTAATAAGAGCACTTGTTGAGTCTATTCGGCCTGCTAGAGTTCTAAAAAATTCAGCTAATCTAGGCTTGCCTGTCACTTTAGACCTAAAAATAGCTATACGCTGATCTGATCGTAGGTTTTCAAATATCTTTTTAGCTGTAATACCATGCTCTACGGAGCCTACACCCAATTGTTCCAGTAAAACATCTTCATCTGTACCTTTTTTAGAATCCCTTTTAATACCACTAAACTCATAATATCTACCACCATAAATAGTTTTATAAATACCACTATCTTGAACTGTTGAGGTAAAACGATAGATTAAATATTTATCCGTCACTAAAGGAATATTAGTGTTCATCAACTCAGCTAAACCACTGCTAAACAACAAAGGATGGGGAATCTTGATTAGTTCTATATCTTTTAATCCCTTTAAAGTAAATTCACCCTCCTTTACTATCCTTTTCTTTACCCATTTCCAAGTATAAGTTCTTCCCTTAAAGACATAAGGCTCTACTTCTATTTCCACATCCTTCAATTCACTAAGCCAACCTTTTATCTTTAAGTCAGGAAGTCTTTCTACCAGGAACCTCAAAGAACCTTTAGTAAGCAATCTATTTAGTGCAGGATCAAATTGAAGGTCTTCCCAGGTATTAGTCCATTCCAATAAATCCTTTTCTTTAGGAGAATAAGCTCTTAAATCAACACGAGCCAATAAAAGGGAATTCTTACTAAGGGGAATAGGTCTTATTAAAGTTGTTCCTCTGGAATTCATATTTAAGACAAGTGATAAAGCACGCAAGCTATCCATATCACCGCCAGTAATCCAAACATAGCGAGTAAAAGAGCGGCTTTGGATAGGAAGTGTTTTGCAGTCTTCTAAGGCTAAGTTTATAGCATCTACAAGATTTGGATGAAGTCTAATAAGCTCTTTGTCTTGCTGTTGAGAAAAGACAGAGCAAGTTGAAAAGAGACTAGCCAATAAAATAATAGCCGTAACGTATACTTTCATATTGACTCACTACTTACAGGCAATGCAAAGAGCTTTCTGAAATGTCCAGGACTGTGGCCTGTCATACACCATCGACATAGATAATCTTCGACCCGCTCAGGCGAAAATGTCAACGGTATCTCCGCAATCCACAACCCAGGCAGAGATGCCTTTCCTCGTCATACGTGTTGTAACCCTCCACTAAGAATCAGTTATAGCTACTTATCATAGAGGTCGCATTCTCATCACCCTCAAAACATTTATGACTTTCATTAGCCTCTCCAATAAATTCCTGAACAGCCAAAGCATCCTCAAGACGCTCCTGCCAAATATCTTCTAATTCTGTTAAAAGCTTAATGCTTCGAGATTTATCCCATTTCCATTCCCATTTATCCCTTTTATCCCATTTATCCCATGAATCAACAAATTGGGATACGTACTTTCCTCCACATCCTATTTCACGAGCTGGAATACAAAAATTTCTATGCTCTTGGAACAACACTCTCTTAGCAAAATATGAAAGACCATAACCAACAGGACAATCTGACCAGGAACCATGATCTACATCTCCATCACGCAAGCCATGTATTAGAGATAAAAGATTCAAATTTTGGAAACGCCCAAAAATCTCACGCACCATTTTTCTCATTTTTCTCATTTTAGTTTACCTCACACAAATTAAATTAACAAAATCAAAACTGTAATCCTTGACAAGCGCAGAAAGTCTTTTCTTTACACTAATAAGATTACCTTCTTTAACACAATAAACTTCTCTAAAACCCAAATAATCCAACATATTTTCAAAAGCTTCTTTGCTACCTCCTAATACTTCCAAGCCGGTAGGCCAGAATTCCACTAATAAGGCAACTCTATCCTGACCTTGAATTAAATTCTTAGCTCCATGCAAAACTAATAATTCAGCTCCCTGCACATCTATTTTTATTAAATCAATTTTTACATCTGGAAACATTTCATCTAATACTAAAGAATAACACTCAACGCTTTTACATCCACTATTTCCGTAAGCCCAAATTCTATGATCTCCTTGATTCCTTGGATTCAAGTAAAGAGTTACATTAGGTCTAGCTTCATGCATTACTACTGCTTTAAATGCACTTGCATTATTACAGCCGTTAATCAGCAAATTTTTACATAGCAACTCAAAATTTCTAGGCTCAGGCTCAAAAGATATAACACGCCCCCCAGGACCAACTATTCTAGAATAATGAAGGGAATGCCAACCTATATTAGCACCTATATCTAGAACTGTTGCTCCTGGAAATAAGAATCCACTACACCAAGATAATTCCGCTTCTTCACATTTTACACCAGAAAGAAGTTCTACACTAATACTTTGGTCAAACTCAGGCTCATGTGTATAAATCTTGAAGTTATCTAATTCAACATACCGCCCGCCTACATCCCTCAAAGGAGTATCTTTAGGAAGGTTAAAAAGCTTGCCTTCGCTTATCAAACGGTCAACAGTAGCCTTAGCAAGCAATTCTGAAAGTCCTAATATCTTGGCCTTATCAAATAAAACAGTAGCAGAAATAGGACCATCCAGATTGCAAAGGAAATCCTCATAAGCTGATACAGTTTCCGCTTCCATATTCCTTAAATACTATGTGGGACATTACGAGCCGGTAAAAATCCAAAGAGCTTTCTGAAATGTCCAGTCTCACTACTTACAATGTTGTCTGCCAAGACGTATGTGGCTGCCAAATTCTCGTTCTCAGTTGGCGCATCCATAGTCAAACAGTCAGGAAGGGAGTATTGGTACTTATCCAGTCCAAGACACACTCCCAAACGGCGCAGGCCAGCCGGCAAAGGGTGACGGTAGCCGCTAAGATTCACCCAACCTATACTAACCAGGCCGGCCGGCAAAGGATAATCATGACCACTCAAATCACAGCACTCACCGATGCTCTGGAGCCCGGCCGGCAAAGGGTGACTGTATCCACTCAGACCACTGCACGTACCCAGATGTGCCAGTGCAGCCGGCAAAGGATGACTATAGTTGTTCAGTCCAGTACACACGCCCAGACAGTGCAGACCGGCTGGCAAAGGGTGGCGGTAGCTGCTGAGATGGCACTGACTCACACTGGTCAGTCCGGCTGGTATCAGCAGGTTTAAGCGGATAAGCAGCACTGCAAGGCTGTCATCCAGGCGCTCAGCGGCAAACAGCTGCGCTTGCCAGCGCGCGCAGGCTACCAGCGCCTTGTCACTTAGGGCAGCTGCATCCACAGCCCACCAGGACGGCTGGCGTCCATCATCTAGGTTCACTTGCCAACCGTCCACTGGAGAAGCGTAATCACCATCAACCGGCAGCACTTCCAGCAGCGCCCAGCGAGATGAGAAGGCCGGCTCCCAGAGGCCGTAATGTTGGAGTATGTTCTTATGGGAGTGCTCTGCCAGCATCTGGCCCTCATAGAGCCTGCCGTCAGCATTCATAATGCAAGCATAAGGTTGACACATGTTTAATCTCCCGGTGTTGACAATTTATCTCTTCACCTTTACAATATCATTGTAAGTGGTGAGACGTGTAAGTAGTGAGACCTCTAATGTGTTAATAAATGATCGATAACCTTCCACAAAACCCCAATAACAAATATCAAAGCAGCTAAACCTCCTGCATACCAGGTCACTTTTAGTTCCAGCTTCCGCAAGTGGTCTATCACTTGCTTCCGTTCACTACTACAAGCTTCATTCTGTTCTTCAATCCTGGCTAAGCGTTCTCTTACTCCATCACTACCTTGCAAATTATCGTAAACAGAATCGAACCTCTGCCGCAATCCATCTACCCTTTCCTCAGTTCTGGTAATCCTCGCCAAAAGATCATCTACTTTGTCCATATTAGATACCAATATAGCTCCAAGACGATCGATTTCAATAAATAACCGCTTCTGGGATTCGGTCCACGGCATGTTTCAATTCCTTCGTCATGACGACAGTTGTTCCCTCCCCGATTTTACTCTCTATAACAAAAGAATCCATCAATCGCTGCGAACCGGCTAAACCTATCCCTAAACCATGAGAAGTAGAATAACCATCCCGTAAAGCTGCTTCCACATTATCAATTCCAGGTCCAAAATCTTTAATAGTAACCGTTAATACGCTGTTACTCCAATCTAGAATAACCTCTCCTCCACCGGCATAAACGATGGCATTACGAGCAATTTCCGATACTGCTGTTGATATTCTCACCCTATCTATTTGATTAAAACCAACCTTAAATGCCAACAAAGCTGCTTCCGTTCTACAATCAACCAAATCATCTTCATCACGAAGTATAAAGCTTTTCAAATTCTCCATTTCTTCCCTTGACAATTTAGACTCCCTTCTTTAGTGAGATGCTAACCTCAAGGCAGTATCTATATCTCTGACAGCTGTACCACTTGGAACAACTATACCTAATTCAACCATAGAAATAATTACAGCATCCGGCAAACCACAAATTATTAAACGGCTTCCCACGAGCCGGAGAGCTTTAGCTACATCCAATAATACTCTTGCCAGAAAAGAATCAATCAAAGGAATTGCAGTAAAATCCAATATCACAGCAGAAGGCCGCTTCTGTTGTGATTGTTCTAGTAAATACGATCCTACCTGCCAGGCACGACGGTCATGCAAACCATATTGAATAGAGGCCAATAGACAACCTTGCACAGACAACAAAGGAATAAGTTGATCTTGCAAGTCCATCAGACTTTCTCGGAAACAACTTTCAAACCTAAAATTCTAAAAGCCAACTCAATTCCAGCACGTAGATCGGCAGCCGTTTGCAACATACCAAGTTCAATGCCCAGAGTCACCATAGTCTGAGCAATAGTAGAGCTGATCCCGGTAAAAATACACTTGGCCCCTTTCAGGCTAACCGCTTGAACCGTCTTAATCAAGTGATCGGCTACTTTGGAATCCACCACCGGCACCCCGGTAATATCGAAAATAACTAATTGTGCTTTATAAGTAGTAATTCCATCGAGTACACCACCCAT
>ERZ1292625.1177-Hain-H41-01um-R1-1177-length-33234-cov-50_pt1 | contig 33234 bp, 38 predicted proteins | sample MGYA00564400_ERZ1292625 | MGnify/ENA primary metagenome ERZ1292625 (study PRJEB36523, sample SAMEA6512639) | groundwater metagenome | collected 2019-01-08 | study: AquaDiva: Metagenomics assemblies of 32 groundwater samples
AGTTCCTTTCTTGCTCGAAGTACCCTGACTGCGAAGGCGCGCTCATGATGGATGGAACAGAGATCAAGAAAGATGAACCGATCGGTATCGATCCGACAACAAACCTCCCCATCTTCGTGCTTGTCGGAAAGTATGGACCGTATGTCCAGCTTGGAAATTATGAGCCTAAGGTTAAAAAGGTTCCAGGAGAAAAGAAACCGCGAAGAAAGAAGGGTGATCCGATTGTGCCTAAACCTCCTAAGCCGCCAAAGCCACGCATGGCCTCGATTCCTAAAGGCATGGATCTCACCAATATCAGCATGGAGAATGCATTGAAATATTTGAGTCTTCCGAAAGTTCTTGGTGTCTACCCACCAACGGGCAAGAACATCACAGTAAACATTGGCCGTTTCGGTCCCTATATAGTGCATGATGCTGACTTCCGATCCCTTAAGGCAAAAGATGGTGATGATCCATATACCATCACTCTTGAACGAGCGATTGCTATTCTCAATGTTCCAAAGGTATTTAGAAAAGGAAGGTTTGCGAAGAAGGCAATAGCAGCTCCTACGACTGAAGAGAAGAAATAGTAGTGGTGAAGATTTAAATCGCCGATTTTTCTTCTGCTTTTACAACAATCGGTTGGTCAACTTCTAATTTTAACTTTTCTTCCTCTTCTTTTTTCTTTCTTTCTTGATATGGCTTTATTCTCCTATCATAGAAATTCTTTAAAACTTCGACTTCTGGTTGCATGAAATAAGTAGGCAGATAGACGACTCCTTTCCTGGTCTCATATTCGATGATATATCTAACTTCTCTCAATTCTGAGAAAAATGGTGCGGGATAATCAGATATATTTGTTGTATATATAACTGAACCTGTTCCAAAAGCAGTCGCAGCTATTATTTTGTCGGCAAGTGAAATCTGATGATCTTCGATTTTCATTTCTTTATAAAAACATCCGAGTCTTGCAGCTGCTCTCAATATCGAATTATCAGCTTCAAACGTCTTAAGACCTCTCAAAGCATCTTCCGTTTTTAACTCCTCATCAAGAGTAGATCCTTCTATAAGTTCATAATTTGTAACGGAAGATATTGCAATATTCCATTCACCTTCTGATTTCGAAAATAAGTCTTGTAGATATGTAACCATATCATTTGCAACCTTCTCCTCAATTGGTCTTGTAGCACCTCGACACATCGACAATCTTGATATGATATTCGTATCAAGAATTAAATAATTTATTTTTACTTCTTCCTTACTCGTTTCTGTTTTCTGTGCGTCCATTTTCGGTAGAATAAAAAGCACCGCTTGTAATAGCATTTCTTAAAACCTCCAGCGACTCCTCGGTAGAAAGCTTTTTCTGATGCCTTCCGTTTACTTTTGAAGATTTACCGGATCTATTTAATTCAAACTTTCCTTCTTTTAGAGTTGGTAACCCAATGGTGTTTGTTTTACTCATAGTATATACACTATAGCAGAATCAATCGTTAGATTTTATATTTACATATATAAAATCTGTGTCATAGTTTTATTTAAAATCACTGTAGATGCAAATTATACCCCGAAATTCTTTACCGAATAAAGATCCTCCGTATTTTCTTCTGCCACAATCTCCGCCGGAGTACGGTCATCAAGCGTGTCTGCTGAAACCTGTATCGGCGTAGCTTCTGATATTTTTGCTGCGCTCGTATCTGCAACAACTGCAGCTTGCTGCGAAAGCCTCTGTAAAAGATTCTGGATATCCTGATTATCAAAGAAATCGATCATGATTCTTCCTCCATTTTCTTTCTTTTCTATATACACTTTTGTACCAAGAGTATCCTTAAATTTCTGTTCAAGTTCAGCAAGTGCGGGGTCGATAAGAGACTTCTTGCGCACACGATCCTTCGCAGTATTTCGAGCAAAAGCCTCTGCTTCTCGCACTGTAATCCTCTTTAGGACAATTTCTTTAAATAGAACCATTTGCTCCTCCTTTCTATCTGTAAGCATAAGAAGTGGACGAGTATGCCCTTCTGACAATTTTCCTTCAGAAAGCGCAGTAAGGATTTCTTCAGGCAAATCGAGGATTCGCAAAGTGTTCGAAACATATTCGCGGCTCTTTCCGACTTTTTCTGCAATCTGAACATGCTTCATGCCGAATTCGCTCGCAAGACGAGAGAAGGCACGTGCACGATCAACAGAATTGATATCCTCTCTCTGAAGATTCTCGATGATAGCAAGCTCAAGCTTCATCTTATCGCTCTGGTCGCCGCTGCGGATGAGAGCTGGTACTTGCTGAAGGCCGGCAAGCTTGGAAGCACGTAGGCGTCGTTCTCCGGCAATGAGCTCATATTCAACTGCAAGGCCTCCATCGTCTTTCGTGAACTCCCTGCGAGTCACTACGAGCGGCTGGAGCACGCCGTACATGCGGATGGACTCCGAAAGGTCCTTGAGGCGAGCTTCGTCGAAATCGCGACGAGGCTGGTAGGGATTGGGCTTTATCTTCTCAACTTCAATCCAAAAAATTGAATCCTCGAAGTAATGTTGGGGTGATGACATAAGGCTATTTTAGCACTGCAATTGATTTTGTACAAAAATCTAGTAGACTGAACATATTGCCGAAGTGGCGGAATTGGTATACGCACACGACTCAAAATCGTGCGGGGTAACCCATGAGAGTTCAAGTCTCTCCTTCGGCACATGAAGACTAATATAGCAGTGATTGTCGGCCCTACAGCTGTGGGCAAAAGCGACTTTGCCGTTGACTACGCACTCAAGAACAACGGCGAAATAATCTCAGCGGATTCAAGGCAGGTCTATAAGGGTCTCGATATAGGTACAGGAAAAATAACAAAGGAAGAAATGAGGGGCGTGCCTCATCACCTTCTCGATGTAGCCAATCCTATCGAAAATTTTAATGTTGGGAAATTCAAAGAACTTGCAGAGAAGGCTATAGCTGATATTTCTTCTCGCGGGAAATTGCCGATCATCTGCGGAGGCACTGGCTTCTATATTGATGCGGTGGTAAACAACATTACTTACCCCGATGTGCCTCATAATAGAAAACTGCGAGAGGAACTGGAGGAAAAATCGGCATCAGCGCTATTCGAAATATTAAAAAAACTCGACGCTGATTATGCCATTTCCTTGAATAATTCGGAACAAAATAATCACCAGCGCCTTATTCGCTCTATTGAGATAGCGACGGCTCTCGGCAAGGTACCAAAAATAGTTGAGAATGAGTCTCATTATGAAATTAAATGGATAAAACTCGAGCTTCCTCCTGAGGAATTGAAACAAAGAATTCACATTCGCCTCGCTAAGCGTCTCGAAAATGGCATGATTGAGGAAGTGAAAAACCTCCACAAAAACGGCTTGTCGTGGGAACGCATGGAAGAGCTCGGCCTTGAATACAGGTACGTCTCGCGATTCCTGCGCAGGCACATTACGAAAGAAGAAATGATAGAACAATTGCAGAACGAAATATGGCATTATGCGAAACGGCAAATTTTGTGGTTCAAAAAGATACGAAATTGACGGAAAGGCTTTTAGTGATAGTATGGTTGGCAGGCGGATTAACCGCAGCGAACACCAAAAACCAGACAAAATAATGAAAGCTACATTCTTGCGAGAGATTACGGCTGCAGATTCAAACTTACTCAGCCCTGTCGGGTCATCACACGAACCTTTACAAAAAGGCATGTCTGTGGTCAGTGCCCTTATCTGGCTCAACGAAAAGAAAACGGCCAACTCGCTTAGCATTGCCGATACAAGCAATCATATCGAAGGGGCCGCAATCAAAGCCGAAGAAATCAGCGCTTTTGACCAAAGGCTTGGCGCGCTTGCCGAGGCCTACATCTTCTGCGTAGACAAGGCACAGAAAGACAAACTCGTGGTGCTTGAAAAAGCAATCCTTGATCAGATCCGACTTGTTGACGAATCGGAGGAGGAATTTTCCGACTGGCTCATCACGCTCTTCCATTCTCACATGAGATTTACTGAGGCCATCCGTAGCGCTACAGGAAAAAAACTCTGGCAGATTATCGGCTACAAACCAGCATACGTTCAGCCAGCACTTCCGAGCGCCGCAGCGCTTGCCTGACCTGCAGATTATCAGTCTGCTTTCACCTCGCCCCTTTCGGATTTCTGGAAGGGGCTTGTCTTTTTATGCAAAACAAAACGCCCCGGTTTGATCCAAGGGCGTCCTGTTTGAGAGAATAATTAATTATTTATTGTCCTCCTTCTCTAGTGCGCTGTATGCGCTAGCTGTGTTCATATACTTGTTAGAGTTTACGACCGCGAGGCTTGAAGCTGTGACTGCGGATCGGCAGGCCTTGGTAGTATCCTTGCATCCGATTTCAATGAAGACATTGTTTCCAATATCAGACTTCGCCGGGATCCATGTGGCTACTCCATCATTGAGAGTCTTATCGCTGACAGATCGCACAAGCTCGTATCGATTCGGATTGCTTGAAACTTTCTTGATGACATTAACCTTAACGTTGTCAGAAGAGTAGTTTGATGCAGTCCATTTCAATGCCTGCTTGTTTCCGACTTCGATCGTCTCGCCTCCCTTGTGGCTGGTGAGAGAAAGAAGCGCGTCAGCTGACTTCGAATTGACTGCAGCCCGAGTCATAGGACCAAAGTATCCCGTAGGGTTGATCTTATTTGACTTCTGGAAAGACTTTACAGCCTCTGAAGTAGCATTGAAGTAATTTCCTGTAATTTCGCCCTTGAAGTACCCTTCCTGGGAAAGGAACTGCTGGAGATTCTTCACATCGGCAGAATTCCTAGTACCAAACGACAAATCCTTGCTGAATTTCGTTGCTGCATGGGCCGTTACTGTGACTGAAAGTCCGAGTACAAGCGCTGCGGCAAGAAAAGCAATCTGTTTTCGTGTATTCATACGTATAATTAATTATTTTTATTAATAGGCGTATTATACCAGATATAAATATAATGTCAAGTAATCTATTGACATAGGAAAAAAGCGTTGTATTTACTACACGGAATGTGCTTGTACTTACATTCTCTTCATCCGACAATATTCACTCTTTTCTGTACACAAAACTGAGAAATAATCACTCTCATCTTTAATATTTGAGATCAATAACTTATATGTCTTCAGCTTCTGATCATATGTAAACTCACTAAATTTCCAATTCTCAGGAAGTTTTGGCCAGTCACCAAAATAATTTTCACATATGCGTCCCTGTGATACTGGGGTCAATATTTTACTACCATCTTTAACGCACAAAGCAAAAATATGCATTGAGTAATCAAGACTTCTTGCTATGCCAACTGCTCTAGCCTCATCAGAAAGAAATCTCAAACTATATTCTTCAGGAACACTGGTAGTATTGTTGTCACATTTATTAAAATAATAACCATCAAGGTTTATTTTTTCACAATGGTCAACAAGAAATTGAGCTTTAACCTTATTATCAGCCTCTGCAATCTCTTTTCCAATTTGGGCTGTAATAGTAGATAATCCAAAAGCAATTAATATCGATAGAAGAATTGCAATAGCCGCAGCTCCAAATGCTGAACTATTTTTTATTACCTTAGAAGCAATATATCCGCACAAAGCTCCAACTACTCCCCAAAAAATTATTCCCACTATGAATCCAGGACCTTGTGGGTATGTAACAAACATATCTATGCGAAGAAACATCTTATAATCACCCAAAAGATAACCGACAATGATAAGTGGGCGAATATAAAATCCCATTATAATCCAACCAACAATAGGAATAATCCCAATGAGTACTGGCACGATTCCAATTAGAAAAAAATTCAAAACGCACCTCTTGAGCATTTCATTTTTCATAACAGAATTATAACACCATTTCTTACTAACAAAACCAAATGTGTGCGGGGGATAGAGGAATCGAACCCCTGTCAGAGATTTTGGAGATCCCTGTTTTACCACTAAACTAATCCCCCGTAGGGCTAAATATAAAGCCTAATGAAGTTTTTAGCAAATGAAAGAATGACTCGGGATAGATGTGAATCAAAGTATGAAATTCTTGCACAACCTTTATACCCCTCATGAGAATATTTATGTTCACTTTTCTTCATATAAACTGAAAATTGACCTCTGGGCAGATTAATCGCGTCCGACCATAAATCAAGCGATTCTGACTTATCATGATAATCATGCAAGTGAAGGCATACTTGAAATCTTTTTTTGTCAATCTTAAAGACCTCGCCCAGCATGCGTATAAATGCTTTAATCAGTTCAGGATCAGAATTTGTAAATGCAATACCATTATCCTTTTTAAGTCCTTCGCATCTGTACATCATGGTCAATGCGATGATTGCGGTATTTTTATCGATTATGATTTTTTCTAAAAGTTTATTTGCCTCCTTTTCAGCAAGAATGAGTCTGTCTAATTTCTTCTTATGGAGTATGTCGTGACCTCTCGACCTACTTGCTTTTGCCAATGTTTCGATACGATTTTTAGCTTTTACATCTAAAAGTACATGCTTCGTCCATAGAGATACAGTACTTTTTGAAATACCTAGTTTTTTGGATATTTCACCCAACGAATATCCTAACCCTCTCAATTTGATTGCTTTTTCTTTTTCTACTTTTTTCATTGTTTTTCAAATAAGCTGATAACGCTAAAAAGCCCAGGGTCACCTGAGCAATTTATACATGATTTAGAACAAATTTTTTCCTATTTCTTGGCTTCCTTGAAGGTTACGTGCTTTCGGAGGGCCTTGCTGAATTTCTTGAGCTCGATTTTTCGCTCGACTTTTTTCTTGTTCTTTCGGGTCCAGTATGTTTCGCCCGTTTCCTTGTTCTTAAGCTGTATAAGTTGAATCTGTGACATAGTTCAGACACTATATCCTATCTTATTTAAAAACGCAAACACGCTTCAGGCAAAAGAAAACTGCAGATCCATGGCTAGGCATCTGCAGTTCGTGATTTTACGAGTTCATGTTGGTTTACGGCGTCGCTGCATCATCGCTGCCGTCGAAGGTCTCAGAAGTCTCAGGGATAATGCCTTTGGGGCCGTCCTGGAAGATCCAAGGATAATCCGAGCGATAGAGATTCAGCGCGATCCCAGATACTGGGCTTGATGCCGCACCAATCACTATGACCTTGTATGTTTGATAGCCAGTGAGGTTCTCAACCCTGATGCTGTCCGGCGGGGTGCTAGGAACCTTTTTCATGATCAGTTGTGTCATGACGCCGTCGGTTCCAAGTCCGTGAACTTCAATCCAAGATCCGCCAGCCAAGCCGTAACCGAAGACCTGGACATAATCCTCGCTCTTGGAAACGTGAAGCAAAACGGTTTTTGCATTCTTGTCGTGGTTGAAGCGCGGGATTACCTGATCAAGCTTGAGCGGACTGAATGTGACCATCCAGTCTTTTTCCGTCATCACCGTCTCGAATGTGCGGTTCGGAAGCTCAAGGGAGATCCCGATTCCGTCATTCTGGGGCGGATTCGTGCCCGGCGTCGTGCCACTGAACGGAAGCCATCCGAAGATAGTGTTGTTACGCGTATCAATGAGGTTGAAGCCGGTAGGAGGGCGAAGCGGATCAAATCCGATGATGAATACTCCAAGGCCGGAATCATACCAACCGCTGTAATTTCCATCTTCGCTTTGGATTTGAGTGTTGTTCGCTGTATGCCCTCCCGTCAATGCGTAAGGGATTTTGGCGTACACGTAGCTCAGGTTGATCATGATCTTTATGTCATCGGTGATTTTGAGGACATCCGCACCGAAGTATCCGTAGCGCTTCTGCTGTCCGTCCGCACCATATCCCTCTGCCCGAAGCCAGGCATCTTTCACGGTGCCGGCATACGATGGCAGTACTGCGAGCGGGTGGCCGGCATCAATGATGATTTCTTGACCGTTAATACGGAGCTGGGTAATTGCCCAGCGACCGTTGTGGGGCTCAAGGATGAATTCCTCCAGAACTTCATTGGTGCCGTCTCCGGTAAACCGGTAATAGACAGACCACATCGTGACGGGCGCCTTCGCGAAGGCGTCATCAGTCTGTTCAGAGGTAAGATCCGCCGCCTTGAGGACAGAGATTTGGAGTCCGAGCGTGAACAGGGCGAGGAGTGCGAATTGCTTGATGGTTTTCATTTTTATTTTCTGCGTGTAGGTTTCTTTTGTTGTTCGTTGTTACTTGTTTTGGGACATTGACGAAGTGTAGTTTACCGAGATTCTGTGGCCGGCTGCAGGATCGAAGCCCATTTCACTGAGCTGGAGATTCCGAGCCTCCTTCGCAGGATCAGCGTTCGTGGATTCTTCAATCGCGCGAACTGGTTGATTCGTGCTAGCAACTCTGCTGGCGTCAGTTGGTTTCGCAGCATTCGGCTTCAAACCGGATTTGACGGTAAGCAAACATGCAAAAACTGTGATGATCAGAAGTGCCTTGAGAACGATTTTAGCTTTCATAACTGTATTTTCTGTATTTCCCGCATTCTCCCATTCTCCAACAATCAAGAGACCTCGCACACGCGAGATTCAACATGAACTTGTCAAAGAACGGAAAGGAGCCTTATCGGCCCAGTTGTTTTAATTCGTTTTGCATACTAACATATTTATATATAAAAGTCAATACGCTGTAAACCGCAAACAGAGTAGAATATGATCATGAAAATAAGGCTCAAGAAACTGCTAAAAAGGCTCGTCCGCGAGGAAACTGACCCCCTCATCACCGTTAAAATTTCAAGAGACGCCCTGCTTCATAACCTAGCCCAATTTCAGAAGATCAAGCCTGAAAATAAGATGGCGCCAGTGCTCAAGAGCAATGCCTATGGTCATGGGCTGTTAGAGGTCGCAAGTATCCTTGAGAACAGGGCTGATTTTTTCGTAATTGATTCTTATTTCGAGGCTCAAGCCTTGCGTAATGAGGGAATCAAGACTCCCCTTCTTATCATCGGATATGTAAGACCTGAAACCATTGCCTCTTCAAGACTAAAAAACATATCTTATGCGATTAGTTCTCTTGATACGCTTTTTGCAATAAAATCTCCATGCATAATCCATCTGAAGATAGATACGGGGATGCATCGGCAAGGAATCCTGCCGGATGAGCTTGATCAAGCCATTGCACACGTGAAGAAAAATCGGAATATTGGGCTTGAGGGGATTTGTTCTCATCTTGCAGATGCAGATTCTGCAAACAGCGCATATACGGAAAAACAAATCAGCCTTTGGAACTCAGTTGTTGAAAAAACGAAGAAAGAATTCCCTTCGATTAAATACGTTCATTTAAGCAACAGCCACGGAAACGCCTTTGCAAAAAAGATTTCAGCGAATGTTTCCCGCCTCGGCATCGGATTGTACGGACTTGCCGACATGAAAGATCTGGATCTGAAGCCTGTTTTGGAAATGAGAACGATTCTCACTAACGTGAAACGAATTAAAAAAGGAGATCCTGTCGGCTACAACAATACGTTCATTGCACCAAAGGATATGACGCTTGCCACCATCCCTATCGGCTACTACGAGGGGCTCGATCGAAGGCTTTCGAATAAGGGCTGGGTAAAAATAAAGGGCACTGAGGTACCAATCGTCGGCAGAATAAGCATGAACATTACGACGCTTGATGTCAGCGCAATAAAAGATGCCAAAATCGGCGACGAAGTGCAGGTCATAAGCCCGATTCAAACGGACAAGAATTCAATCTGCTCTATGACAAGAATCGTGGACGCAATATCCTACGAGATGGTAGTCAGCATACCGAAGGAAATAAAACGGGAAATAATTTAGTCTTCAATAAGCACTTTAGCAGTAATGCCCTTGCTCATGGATAACCAAAATACAAAGGGGTTGCTTTCTGCTGGTGCGGCAGCTGTAATTGGATCGTAGTTATAAAAATACCACTGATAACTGCTGAAATCATAATTACACTTTGCCGTGAAACCGGCATTGCAAACTGCATACCAGTTATTGAATGGGCGGGACCAATTAATAATGTTTCCGTTAGAAACGTCGTATGATGGATACATCATCTCATGAGAAATGAGAACGGTCGGCAAAAAAGGAATTTGTGTGCCATTCGACGCGTTACCGTATGCAGTAATTTCACAGCCATCAGAATCACTGCAAAGCGTAGTCGCATCAATTCTCAAGGCGTTGTTGGTCGTATTGGATTTAGTTTTCTGACTATCAGAAAGGGTGAATATTTCGTCTGAACTTTCGATGTTTTGCGCAACCCACTTTACCTTGCCGGTATTTGTCCCATCAGCAACAAGAATCGATCCATTTGCCACTGTCGCACCCACGCTTGGCAGGAATGTGAAGTTCCCGACTATTCCGAGACCGCCGACTGTCAACGGGCCAGACTTTATCTGAGGAGTGCTGCTTGCATTGATAGGCGCATCAGCGTTGCAGCCAGGAGGCGCACAGGATGGGCCAGAAAAACCAGCTACTGCATATCCCATGCCGATGGTGATGATGAGACCGAGGATTATTGCTTTTAAATTTTGGATTATTTTTGTTTTCATATTGTTATTGATTTAATGATTTCGATACTTGCTCTAATATTGCTTCGAACTGAGGGGTTTGTGGCTGTACCGTGAGACTTTCTGAAACCTCTGCCAACTTCCTCGCCTTCGCTTGAATCAATTCGTTCGGATCCTCTTCCGACACAGCGGCCTGCTGTGGTTTTTCTGCCTTATTGACTTGATACAAGGTTACCGATCCGGCAGCCAAGACAAAAGCAAGGATAGACAAAAGCACATGCAATCTGAGATGCGGATGCTCCGGCAGAAACATTTTCTTGAAATTATCCGATGAGCTTGCCATTGCATTAAGTATAGCAAGAAACGAGCCTGTGAAGGCCCGTCTCTTGTGGATAAACTATTTGTGCGCCGTGCTGGACTCGAACCAGCGATGCTTTAAAAGCCGGGGATTTACAGTCCCCTGGTATAGCCGCTAACCGAACGGCGCATGCCGTTGAATATATTTGACCTTGTATGAGTTTATCAGCTTTTTGATTTCTAGCAAGAGCTTCTTATCATGGTATCTGATGTGTACAACTCCATACTTCATCTTTCGGGAGCCTACTTTGAAATCACTTCTAACATACGGCTTAGAAAATAATTTTTTCGGTATTTTAGTCAGTTTGCTCCAAAAATCAATTAGCTTAGGTACATCCTGATCACCATAACAATATAACAACACACGAAATCTACTTTCGTCCAAAACAAAGATTTCTCTTAGAAATTTAAGAAAAAGTTCAATCATGTCTGCATCACTATTTGTAAAATCAACTTGATGAGCCGGATTCTCGACGCTTCCCTTATATCCCTCACCCCAATACAGCATCGCGCCAATTGCTTTCAGATCTTCTGTTGTTTTGCTTTTCTGTCTTATGCCAAATGAAGGTATTTTATTTTCAAATCGTAATTTCTGTTCTTCTTTAAGCGTTCTCCTCTTTAAATTATTCTTACGCATAAAATAGGCTACACAATCCAAAGAGACTCCGAGCTTTTCACCTACGACTTTCATGCTATATTTTTTGACATAGTAAAGGTTTTTTACTTTTTCAAGTTTTGATTGAGGTATCTTGGCCATGACACAATCTTATTTCCTTAAAAGAATTAAGTCAATGGCAATAGTACCAAAAACTACTAAGATTTACTTCTGCATTTCCACCCCTGGCATGACGATGGGGCTCTCGCCTTTCTTCTTTTTCTTCACGTCAAATGTGAATTCGCCGTTCTTGAGGCCGACGGTTATCGTGCCTCCCCTTATTACCCCCTGTGAAATCATGAGGCCTGCGACAGGAGTCAGGATCTTGTTTTGGATGAGACGCTTGAGCGGTCGTGCTCCGTATTGAGGATTGTAGCCTTCAGTCGCGAGATATTTCATGACGTCGTCTGAAATGACGAGGTTTATGTCCTTGCTCTTGAGGCGCTCAATGACGATGCCGGTCTGGATCTTCACGATCTTTTCGATTGATTCCTTGCCAAGTATGTCAAAGAGAAGAATGTCATCCACTCGGTTGAGGAACTCCGGTCGGAAATAATCCTTAAGAGATCCCATAACCTTGTCCTTCACGTCATCATAATTTCGCTTTTCCTGATTGCTCTCGTTATTTACAAAGCCGATCTTTTCCATCTTCTCGATGAATTGGGCACCAATGTTCGATGTCATGATGATGACGGTGTTCTTGAAATTCACCGTCCTTCCCTTCGCATCAGTAAGTCGTCCATTATCAAGCACCTGTAGAAGTATATTGAAGACCTCTGGATGTGCCTTTTCAATTTCATCAAAGAGAATGACGGCATATGGGCGTCGTCGAACAAGTTCTGTGAGACCTCCTCCCTCGTCATGACCGACATAGCCTGGAGGCGCGCCGATCAATTTTGAAACCGCATGCTTCTCCATGAATTCAGACATGTCGACACGAATAAGAGCCTTCTCGTCATTAAAAAGAAGTTCTGCAAGAGCCTTCGTGAGTTCTGTCTTTCCGACTCCAGTAGGACCAAGGAAAATAAATGAGCCGATCGGTCGCTGAGGATCTGCAATACCTGCTCGTGAACGCTTGATAGTATCAGCAATTTTCTTCACTGCTTCATCCTGACCGACGATTCGCATCTTAAGGTCGTCTTCCATTCGAGCAAGCTTGCGAGCTTCCTCTTCCATCATTCGAGTAACAGGAATTCCCGTCCATCGCGCGACGACTTCAGCGATATCCTGCTCTGTGATTTCTTCCTTAAGGATTCTTCGGGATGACTGGAGCTTCTTCAGACGTCTGCCCTTCGTCTCGAGTTCTTTTTCAAGGTCGGGAATCCGACCATAACGAATTTCTGCAGCCTTTGAGAGGTCTGCACGCGCCTCCGCAGCTTCTGCCTCTATTCGCAAAGTTTCAAGATCCTTCTTGATCTTCTTGATATCAGTGATTGTATCCTTCTCGTTTGTCCACTTGAGCTCAAGTTCGGATGTTCCCTCCTTCAGATCGGCAATTTCCTTTTCAATCTTGTGCATCCGAGCCTTTGATTCCTTGCTTGTCTCTTTCTTCAAGGCTTCACGCTCAATTTCAAGCCGCATGATCTTTCGGCGAGTTTCTTCAAGCTGAGGTGGCATGTTTTCAAGAGAAATCTTCAAAGCGGAAGCTGCCTCATCGACAAGGTCAACGACTTTGTCTGGCAGAAATCGGTCCGAAATATACCGACTTGAAAGATTTACTGCTGCAACAATTGCATCATCTGTAATTCTTACGCCATGAAAAAGCTCGTATTTTTCCTTGAGGCCGCGGAGGATCGCAACCGCATCTTCTACTGAAGGCTCATTTACATAAACAGGTTGGAATCGTCGCGTAAGCGCAGGATCCTTCTCGATATGCTTCTGATATTCGCGAAGCGTCGTCGCGCCGATAGCGCGCAGTTCGCCGCGAGAAAGCGCCGGCTTGAGCATGTTCGAAGCGTCCATCGATCCTTCAGAGGCTCCGGCACCGACAATCGTATGGATCTCGTCGATAAAGAGAATTATTTTGCCTTCTGCCCGCTCAACCTCCTTCAGAATGTTTTTGAGCCGTTCTTCGAATTCCCCTCGGTATTTCGTACCAGCGATAAGGGAACCGAGATCGAGAGAAACAAGCTCCTTGTCCTTCAAAGATTCTGGGATATCGCCTTGTGACATGCGGATAGCAAGGCCCTCGATGATTGCGGTCTTTCCGACTCCGGCTTCTCCGATTAAGATAGGATTATTCTTCGTTCGTCGAGAAAGAATTTGGATGACACGGAGGATTTCATTATCACGTCCGATAACAGGATCGAGTTTGTTTTCCTTCGCAAGCTTCGTGAGGCTTCGCGCGTATTTTGAAAGAGTACGGTACTGCTTCGGCTTCTCGTCTCCTACAGTGTCAGAAGACTTGAGCTCCTCGATGATCTGCAAAACATTGGCCCGCTCGATTTTGAATCTGGCAAGGATGTCCTTTGCCTGTCCCTGCACATCAAAGAATGCGACGAAAAGATGCTCGGTTGAGATGAACTCGTCCTTGAGCTGTGCAGCGACTTTTACGGCATGTTCTAGAACCGCTGCGAGTTCCGGGGTGATATAGACCTGATATGAGGGAGAGAGCGTTCGCCCGGCTTCAGGAGCCTCAAGCTGTTCAAGAATAAGATCGGTAAGAAGCACCGTGTCAATCTCAAGCTTATCGAGTATGGACGTCACCATGCTTTCTTCCTGCAGGATAAGAGCGCACATCAGATGAAGCGGATTCACATGATTAATACCGCGCTCAATAGCCAATTCGTGAGAACGGCGCAGTGCTTCCTTTGCTTTGGTTGTGAAATTTGTTAGCGGCGGCATAATTTATTGTATTTATTGTGTATTATACAATCTTTTTGATAATTTTCAAGGTTTTTTTGAGTTGCTTTTTTGTCGTTTTTCTTCCAAAAGAAAACCTGACCGAGGTCTTCGAACTCGCTCCGATTGCTTTCAATACATATGACTCATCTTCATCCCGCAGACAGGCGCTTTTTGTAGAGCATTCAATCCCTTTCGCATCGAGCTGAAGGACAAAAAATTCGCCGTCGATGCTCGGAATAGAGATATTCATGATGCTTGGCACGGAATTTTCTATCGAACCATTTATTTTAATTCCTGAATTTATTTTTTTCAATTCTTCAAAAAAGAAATTCTTCAGTTTCGAGATCCGTGCGGTTTCTTTTTCTCGATTCTTTTCAGCAAGCTCAAGGGCGAGAGCGAATCCTATGATCCCTGGGATATTATGCGTACCTGCGCGAGTACAAGCAATGGTCCCCCTTCGTATATACAAAGCACCTACACCTCTAGGGCCGTAAATTTTTGCACCATCCAAAGTAAGCACATCGATGCCGAGCTTTTCAACATAGAGCGACAGATGAATTGCAGCCTGACATGCATCAGTGTGCAAAATAATTTCAGTTCCAAAAGCTTTACGCGCATCACGCACAATTTTCGCAATATCTTGAATCGGCTGAATAGACCCGATTTCATTATTAACCATCATAACTGAAACAAGTGAAGTTTCTGCTGTGATTGATTTCTTTAAAAGATCAAGATCGGCAAGTCCGCGGGAATCCACAGGAATATGTGTCACTTCAACGTTCCTTAATATAGACGAGTGTTCTATGGAACTTATTACAATTTTTTTTCCTTTGAATTGATTGAGAACAAGTTGGTTCGACTCTGTACCACCAGAAGTGAAGATGATTTCATCTGCATGAGCATGTAGCACTTTTGCAACCCGCGTCTTTGAGTCTTCAAGAGTTTTTTTCGCTTTTACTGCAGATGCATAAAGAGCAGAAGGATTCGTATAATCCCCCGTTGAATATTTCTTCATTTCCCGCAGAACCTTCTTATCAATAGGCGTCAGCGAGGCATAATCTAGATATATTCGCTTCATGTGATGAATATACCTGAAAAAAACAAAATAGTATATAATCACCCCATGAACTTCCCCATCAATGTCACAACTATCGCTCTTGCCGTACTGGTCGTCCTCGTAATTGTATTGATCGTCTTTATAATTAGCCTCAATAATAAATTAAAAAAATTCCTCATAGGCAAATCATCAAGCAATCTCGATGAATCAATCGAATCAGTGAATACATCATTAAGAGAACTTAACTCTTTCAGGACAGAGCTTGAAAGCTATCTGGCTACTGTTGAAAAGCGCCTCAAGAAAAGCATACAAGCTGTGCACACAGTCCGCTTCAATCCTTTCAAAGGCACCGGATCAGGAAGCAACCAGAGCTTCTCTACAACATTCCTTAATGAAGAAAAAGATGGCGTAATAATTTCGAGCCTCTATTCTCGAGAACATGTCAGCGTTTATTCAAAGCCAGTGAAGAAAGGGACTTCAGAATACGAGCTTTCTGACGAAGAAAAACAAGGACTTGAGACAGCGAAAGAGTTGGTGAAGTAATTTGGTGAGTATCTTAAACTCTATCGCACCACCATCTTCCTAAACTTGACATTATAGTACTAGTGATGCTATAATGTTAACTAAGAAAGGATAGCAATTATGAAAGAGTTCCTTGAGTTGGTTTTGGGAGTTTCAGTGTTGTGGTGCTTTTTGGGATTCGGCCTCTGGCTGTTTCCCTTGAGCCAAGGTCTCATTCACCTCAAAAAGAATGTTTGGTGGAATCTGAAACGGCATAAGTTCAAATTCAATCTCTGGAAGTCGTTTGACGACGCAGGGATATTTGAAAACATTGTCTGGATCAGTTTTCCACTCAGTCCCATTCCCGCAACATTGGCACTTACCCTCCTCGTAACCTTGGGTTACTGAGGTAAAATCGGTTTCGGCGGCGATCAGCAATGGTCGCCGCTTTTTCCTACACCTTAAACTCTATAAAGCCACCGTCTTTGTCATACTTGACAAATTCTGACAAATTTGCTATGATATTCCTAGAACAATCAACTCATGTCGCGTAGTGAAAACTATCGCCTGAATGAGTCCAGTGCCCTTGCGAGGGGCCTTTCAAGGACGAAACAGGAGTTAAGTTGTTCTGCCCAATCAAGACCCTGGGATTAGTGGGTCTTTTTTTCTTGCCTAAATTTTAAACTTTACCACATGCTCGTCTCATACTTTTTTACACTAAAGTTTTAAATGCAACTCACTTGCATCTAGATTCAAAAATACTCATATTCTTCCTTGAGCCAATTGCAACTAATTTGCATTTACAAAAAGTTACATAGAAAAAGAAGTCTGTATTCTATATCTTTTACTCAAATCCATATTTCTAGCCATTTTCCATATTTTGTGATACAGTGAAAACCTGTTAATTTCGCTATATGCCTAAAAAAACCATAGAAAAAGCTGCATCCCAGCTCATATCGCGTCCCCCTGTGGTCGTTATCATGGGCCATATTGACCATGGAAAATCTACGCTTCTTGATTACATTCGAAAAACGAATGTCGTAGGGGGCGAAGCTGGAGGAATAACTCAGCATCTTGGCGCCTATGAAGTCGTTCACGGTAATGGATCCATCACCTTCCTAGACACCCCAGGCCATGAGGCATTCTGCAGCATCCGTGAACGAGGAGCTCGCGTAGCTGACATCGCAGTGCTTGTCGTATCAGCAGAAGACGGCGTAAAGCCGCAGACGCTTGAGGCTCTGAAGTGCATCCTTGCAGAAAAGATCCCTTACATAGTCGCAATCAGCAAAATCGACAAGCCTGGAGCAAATATAGAAGTCACCAAGGCAAGCCTCGCGGAAAACGAGGTCTATGTCGAGGGATTCGGCGGCGATGTCCCAGTCGTACCGATTTCCGCGCTCAAAGGAACAGGGGTCCCCGATCTTCTAGACATGATCATGCTTGTTGCGGACCTCCAAGCCCTCAAGGCAGACAAGGATATGCTTGCTGAAGGCGCAATCATCGAATCATACCGGGACAGCAAGAAGGGAATTTCTGCCACGCTTCTCATCAAGAACGGAACTCTCAAAAGCGGAATGTATGTAGTCGCTGAAGATGCCGTTTCCCCTGTTCGAATTCTTGAGGATAATCAGGGCAAGGCTATCAAAGAAGCAAGCTTCTCAAGCCCTGTGAAAGTCATAGGCTTCAACAAAATTCCAACTGTCGGAGCTATGTTTACTACATGTGCCAACAAGCGCGAAGCAGAAGAGCTTGCGCAGGCCTATAGAATGAAGGCGGGTTCAAGCAAGAGCCTTCCAACTCGAGAAAATCCAAACGATACAACGGTCATGATCCCCATCATCATCAAAGCTGACGTTATCGGCAGCCTTGAGGGCATCAAGCACGAACTCTCAAAGATCAAGAACGATAAGGTAAAGCTCAAGATCGTTTCTGAAAGCATCGGGGATATCAATGAAAATGACATCAAAGCGACTCAGGGGGATCCGAACATCATTATCGTTGCCTTCAACAGCAAGCCAGATGCAAAGACGGCAACGCTCATCGAACGGTCAACTGTTCAGGTGAAGTCTTTCGACATTATCTACAACCTCGTAGAATTCCTCAAGCAGACTGTCTTATCCAAGGTTCCAAAGGAATATATTGATCAGGCTTCAGGAACAGCAAAGATCATGGCGATCTTCAGCAAGAACAAGGACAAGCAGATTCTTGGAGGGAAAGTGCAGGAGGGATCGCTTTCAGTTGGATCAGAAATAAAGATCCTTCGACGCGATGCTGAAATAGGAAGAGGAAAAATAAAAGAGCTTCAGAAGCAGAAAGTAAAGACTGATGAAGTTGCGGAAGGATTTGAATTCGGCTGCATGATCGAATCAAAGACGGAAATAGCTCAAGGCGATAAAATACAAGGATTCATAACAGTAGAGAAAATATGACAGGAAATCGCGATCAAAAATTGAAGGACGTTATTCGCGAGGCTGCTGCCGAGTTCCTTCAGCGCGAATCAAACTATACTTCCATTCTTACGGTGACCGATGTTTCCCTCTCTGACCGAGGAAATCAGTCGACGATCTTTTTTACCGTCTTGCCAGAGGATAAAGAAAAAGCTGCTCTTGATTTCGTAAAGCGAAAACGTGCAGAGTTCCGTGAATTCTTCAAAGGCAAAGCGCGCATGCGAGCCCTTCCCTTCTTTGACTTCGAAATCGACCGCGGCGAGAAAAACCGCCAGAAGATAGACGAAATAGCGAGAAATGTTATAGAATAGCCGGAGTAGGAACATAAGGCGTAGTGGCGAAGTTGGTTAACGCAGCAGTTTGCAAAACTGCCATTCACCGGTTCGATCCCGGTCTACGCCTCCACGCTCGGGTGGTGGAATTGGTTTACACAGCAGACTTAAAATTTGCCGCCGCAAGGCATGTGGGTTCGAGTCCCACCCCGAGCACCATTGAGGACACCTGCGTTCGTTGCTAATTTACAATATTTCTGTTATATTTTTTGCACCTGTAAAAGACAGTGAATGCGCCCATAGCTCAGCTGGTAGAGCAGATCCCTCTTAAGGATAAGGTCGTAGGTTCGATCCCTACTGGGCGCACAAGTACGGAGTACTTGTGCGAGGCGGAGGCACGAAGGTGCCGAGCCAGGGTCGGGCAAGTTTTCAGCAGAAAACTATGCCTGACCACAAGTGAAGTACTAATGGTTTTAATGACACATGCCCGGGTGGTGAAATTGGTAGACACGTCAGTCTTAGGAACTGATGGAGCAATCCTTGGAGGTTCGAGTCCTCTCCCGGGCACCAGAAAGAAGTTTTAAGCCTTATTTTCTATACAATATACTTGACAAGATGTCTAAAATGTGTATAATCGTACACAGGTGCAGTTTGTGTTTTTGCACATCGAAATTTGAATAACCCTCAACCCCCAATGCCTATGGACCCCAAAAAAAATCCGGAACCTTCTGGAGGGGGAACCCCTCCGGTGAAACTACAGTACGATCCGCATGGAAGACGCCTTACATGGATTACTTCGTCAGCAAACGCAGACGAGACACCTTGTACACTCAAAATCGCCTGCGAAGAAATGGGATTATCGTGGTCAACCAAGATCACGGGTGGCCAGGAATTCAGCCTCGCCAGCTTCTTCAGAGCCAAGATTAATATCGCTGGCTATGAACCGAAAGCTGGTATGAAGGCTACTGCCTATGTTGTCTATGGCGATGGTGACAGGATGTCGGACAGCGGAGATCCTCTGGAATTCACACTCCCTGAAATCCCGCCCGAATCGCAACCGCAAACCCAGCAACAACCCAAAAAGAAAAGCTGGTTTGTTCGAGCGAAACTCAAATGTGAGGAACTTCTCGAAGATTGGTCGCAAGCATGGAAACATTGGCGCTCACAGCCAAAACCTGTGAAGCCGCCACGCAAGCCATTCAAGTGGCCCTCCTTCCTCAAATTCAAACTGAAACGGAAAGATCCTCAGCCTTCATCACTTCAACCTGTCAGTTCGGATGAACCACGGAAAAAAATAACCGCCGTGATTGTCAGCTTTTTCAAGCGACAGCCTCGGCAACAACCCCAAACAGAACAGAAAGCTACGGAAATTATGAAAACATCTATTCGTCCATGCGTGATGATGTGCCAATTGGTACATCGAGTCTGGCAATACTTTTGCGAAAAGATCTTGCCCTTCATTGGAGCAGTTGCAGTCATCTTGATCCTCGGAACCCTTGCTGTGATGGGATACAAGAAGTTCGTCGGATCGGGCAACGGAACGGTTGCGGTCGCAACGCAAGTCACGACTCCAGCATTCGTGCCTGTTAGCAACACGATTGCGGCAAGTCCACAGATCGTGTACGTAATGGCAGCAACGCAGATGTTTGCCCTGACGAATCAGCCTACCGTGGTGAATAACGTCACAGGCTCAAACATCACCATTACGGTGGCAGGACGTGACAACGTGTTCCACCAGTACTCAACGAATGCGCCGTATTCAGTGCCAGCGGTTTCAAACCCGCCAGTCTGCCTTCCGACGCAACCAATCATGGCGCCCACAAACGCCGCGCCTGCAGTACAACAACGGCAACCGACGGTTGTCGTGCCTGTGGATGATGACCCCCCAGTCACAAATCCAGCGCCGGCCATACTGCCTGCGCAACCTGCCGTCCAGCCAGCACTCCCGCAGGCAACAGCCACTAAGCTGTTCCCTCAGGACTACAAGTTGGATGACGTAGTGCCTCTCAAGCCGACTGGAGATTACTGTGTGCTTGAGAAAATCCTTCCAGTGGGAAAATTCTACGCATACCACGTGCCCAGTGGATGGACAGTCATCATGGAAACCGACACGCCATTCAAGTATGGCTATCGCCAGTCCATTGGAGGCGAGGAGGTTGCCTATGGGGAGCACCGGTTTGGCAATTCGCTGGAATACCTCAACACGTGGAACAAGGATGTGGTCATCACATTCAAATGCACAAGAAATCCACCGCCAGTTGAAATTCAGCCGTGCGACACAGGAGGGTTCTTCACCTACAGATGACGGAAAAACGCAACAGAGCGGGACGACCATGTCCCGCTCTTTTTTATTGCTTTATTTTCTTCAAAAAACCTAGAAACCAAGGACTGAGGTTTGACCTACTGAAGCTGCCACAAGACGGATTATCCCATAAACCGAAACCATGATTGCCATGCCGATAGTACCGTAAAGAATATGTTTCTGACCCGTTGTTCGCGCTTCAGAATCTTCGCCGTTCTTGAAAAATCCGATAAGACCCCAAATGAATACTAGAATCGCGAGCGCAAAAATAAGCTGGATGATCGGCATGACAATATTGTCTACGATCCTTGGAACGATTGAATTCACGACATCCGCGCTACTTGCAGCGTGTGCAATTTTAGGCAGAAGATTCATAATCATTAGAAAGCTGGAGGAGGAATAACCGTTGGGAACTTCTCTCGAGGAACGTTGTTGTTCGTTGAGAATGTGTTCGTAAGAATCGCTACGAGGCCCCAGATGGAGAGAATGACGAAGAGGCCGACGACTCCCCAAAGGATTGAAAGGCCTCCCTTCTTTCGTCCATCTTCGCTGTCAGCTATGAGATAGCGTACGACATTGAAAATGATGTAAATGACAGAAAATGAAATAAGGAGGACAACAACCGTGTTTCCGATATTCGTAATCTTCGTAGTAAGGCTATTTGCGTCAGTAATCTGCTGTGCGAAGACAGAAACTGGAGCGAGCGAAAGTGCCAATGCGATTAATTTTTTCATGATAAATTATTATAACTTCTTAGTAGTGCTGATAATTGTAACAGATACGCCCATATACACAAACGAAGCTGTGGAAAGCTAATATATAATCCCCCACAAGGTTCTCAAGAAACCCTTGCCGCTGCCGCTTGAAGACGGGTTGGTTATGCCAGAACTTCCGTTATTGGTGACTCCAGAGCTCCCGTTGTTCGTCACGCCAGAGCTTCCATTATTTGTCACTCCGCGCTGAAAGGACTCGGACCTCCTCCACCAGATCCCCCGAAATTACCGAAGAATCCAGAAGGTGCAGTGCTATCAAGCCTGAATGTATTCGTCAGGATATTGACTATGCCCCAGAACGAAAGTATCACGAAGAATCCGACGACGCTCCAAAGGACGTATTGTCCTGCTTCTTTTTTTGCAGTGATGTCATCTCCGCCCTTGATGAAGTACTTGAAGATATTCCACACAAACATTACAGTCGCTAAACCAATAGTAAGATACACGGCAACATTGAAATACTTTACTATAAGCGCAACGATGTACGAAAGATCCTTCTGCTGAGCGAACGCAAGTGCTGGAAGAAACGCTATTGAAACGATGCCTAATTTTGTGATTGTTTTTTTCATATTATTATAATGATAGTTACGATTCAATGCCTGGAGTATAGCTTGCATCTATATTGTCTCCTTTCTTGATTGGGGCCGACTGGAAGTTGTCGCTTCCATTAAGAAACCCTTCATTGACCACTCCCGACTTCACGAGCGTGTTTTTCACTATTTCAACAATAACCTTTGCACTTATAAGCACGGCAAGTCCGACGATAATCCACATGAACCATTCCTTGGCTTTAGTAATCTCTTCGGGCTTTCCCTGGGCCATGACGAACTTGAATCCTACGAAAATAATCGCGAGGATGGCAAAAGAGACTCCGACATATACCATTATATCAACAGCGAGAAGTATCACTGCCTCAATCGAATCTACCTTGAGGGGATTCTGGAGCTTTGATTGGGCATAAGTAAATCCGAAGCTTGTCAGAAAGAGAAATAGAGCGATAGTAATGATTTTTTTCATAGTTTAAAAATTATTCAAGCAGCGAGCTGGCAGTTCCCTTGAACGAATCGCTGACAATCCAGCTGAGCAAGGTACTGACCATGAACCATGCAACTAACATGATAACAAATCCCTTGAGTGCCGCCCAGAGCATCTTGTTAGACTTTTCCCTGTTGCCTGGGCTCGGAGTCATATAAAGGAACCCAGCGTAAGCAAAGAGACCGATAAAAACAGGTATCGAGAGCATGAATATCCATTTTATTATGGAATTCACCGTACCTATAAGGTCTTGAAAATCACATTCGTTGTTGCGTGCGGGTTCGTTTGGATCGACCACACCATCACATTTGACTAACCCTCCATAATCAAGCGCGGCATATACTGGAACCGCCGATCCAATAGCAAGGAACAAGCTACAAATTACAAGTATCTTTTTCATATGTCTTTTAGTGATAAATCAAGTTCATCGCTTCCATCTTGAAGCGCTTGTGAAGCGTTTTTCTTGCCGCTTGTCACTGATTCGACGATGTCTTGGAAAATTCTGTAGGATTCTGCCTTATTCGTATCAAGCCATCCTTTTGAAATAAGTGCTGAGTCATAAAAAATAGAAAGGTATGGATCGCTTGAACCGCTTGCTATCATATCCCTTCGTACTGGAGGCAAATACGACATCGTAACCATTTCAGAAAGAGAGCTTGGGGTAAGTAATTCGCTCAAGACTGCAAAAGCAGAGTTGGCGTCAGCAGAACTTCGCACGATAGAGAAGCCATACATTGTTCCGAAAGTCGCCTTGTTCTGCCCGCCGCGAGCCTGAGGCAAAGGGGCCACATCAAAGTCGATATTCGGATTCTTCTGTCGGATATCCAAGAGTTCGGAGGCGAAGCCTATATACGTCGCAAGGTTTCCAGAAAGAAAGAAACTTTTGGAATTCGGAAGGGAGCGGTTCCATGAATAATCAGGGTTTCTCGGGTCAGAGAATTTCGTAAAGAAATTGAGAGCGGGAAGAGAACTTGTCAGGCCGACATACCCCCTGCTACCGAGCGCACTCGCCATGGCCAAGCTATCGCTTTCACGGTATGTCACAGGGTTACCAGCTTGCAGGAAAAGCACACCAAGAACTTCGCGCGCATGGGCGAGATTGTTGAATTCACCGAGAGAAATCACTGTTTTTCTGACATTTGAATTGACGTCTTTTTGGTTTATACGCTGGCCAATGGCGGAAAATTCATCCCAGAACCTCGGGAAAACCGCCACGCCGGCATTAGTGAACGTATCGCGATTCCAATACATCACAAGCGGATCCAGCATGAAAGGCAGAGCAAGGACCCCTGTAGAATGAAGATACAGCTCCGCCTGCGAAACAAAAGTATTTTGGAAATCTCTCTGGCTCAGCACCGAATACGGAATCGGAACGACTTTGTCTTCGTGCTTATGAAGCAAATCCTGCGACACGAGAATCGCATCGGGACCAAGCCCGCGAGCAAGAGCCTCTATGAAAGCCTTGTCGAAATTCACCTCTGATATCTGGGTATATTCGATTTTAAGTGGGACCGGACGAGTGATATTGAGCTTGGTCACGTATTTCGTCAGCAATGATTCTGGAAACGTGCCCCAAACGGTGATGGAAGGAAGAGTTGTCTGGCTGTCTCCGCCTTTGTATGTAGCAAAAAGTATTACGCCGATTATGATGAAGAGCACGAATATCGAAGTGAGGATTATCTGGAACTTGCTCATGGCCTTTTGAAGATAATGCCGTAGTGATGATCGCCGGCGTCAAAAACTTTTTCAATCTGGAATCCTGCCTTCTGAAAAATGCTCTCTGCAAGCATCTGCGGAACCACGGTTTTAGGGCTTAATGGGCCTCCGCCAATCCAATCGACCACAAGAAGCTTTCCTCCCGACTTTAAGAGCCTTTTGGCCTCAAGGGCAAGATTATCCCTGTCTTCAATGGCGATCTGAAATAGCGTATTTGAAAGAATAATCCTGTCAGCGACAGCTTCTCGAAGCTTGGTTCCGCCGATTTTCTCTATGTTTCCCCAGATGACTTCGATATTGTGAAGACCTACCAAGCCGGCTGAGTTCTTTATCTTATTGAGAAGATCCTGCTGGACATCCACCGCATAGACCGTCCCTCTGGCGCCGACTTTCTTTGCAGCTTCTATCGTATAAAAACCTGAGCCAGCGCCAAGGTCGACGACTTTCATGCCGTCGGCAATGTTAAGTTCTGCAATATTTTTCTGCGGGTCGGAGAACATGCTATAATTATAACCTATAGTAATACAAATATGAAACCAGTCATCTTTGCACAGATTGTTGATATCATGAACGGCGTTGCAGTATTCATCCTGTCAGTCGCTCTTCTCTGGATTGCTGCCAACATCGTCAGATTTTTCGCTGCCGGAAACTATTATGACAAAGACAGAGGCGGCAGTGGCATACTCAAGGGCTGCATAACTCTTTATGCGACGCTTGTAATCTGGGGAATATTGACCCTCATAAAAGAATATTACTTTTAGAGACAGATAAGCGAGGCAAGAGAATCTCCATCCCGAAGTTTCATCACGCGCACTCCCTGAGTAGAACGTCCAAGAGTTGGAATTTCTTTTAGATCGACTCGGATGACCTGGCTCTTCTTTGACATGGCCACCATTTCCTCGATATCGTCAGTAACTACCTTTGCAGCAATCAACGGACCGGTCTTGTCAGTCACATTCATCGTGAGTATTCCTGAACCGCCTCGGTTCTGAACTTTATATTCTCCGAGCTTCGTCTTCTTTCCATATCCATGAGAACCCATGACGAACAACGTAGGATTCTTTGCATCCTTTGACACGATATCTGCGCTGATGACTGCATCGTCCTTTCCAAGCTTGATGACACGTACGCCGGTAGCATTTCGTCCCATTTCTCGGACATCTGCTTCTTCAAAGCGAATAGACTGGCCGTCCTGAGTTGCAATAACGATGTTATCGCCCTTTGTCACGAATGAAGCCGACATGAGCTCATCTCCGGAATCAAGCGTGATAGCGATAAGTCCTGATCGGCGTACGTCGTGGAAATGCTTTGCTGAGCTCTTCTTACCTGTTCCGTTCTTCGTAACCATCATGAGAGCAAGGCCGTCTGCTTCTTTTTTATTCTTTGGCATCGGCAAAATAGAGGTGATCTTCTCTCCCTCTGCAAGAGAAAGGAAATTCATAACTGACTTTCCACGAGTAGCTCGCTTTCCTTCTGGAAGATCATACATCTTTATCTGATAGGCCTTTCCTTTATCTGTGAAGAAAAGAAGATCGTTGTGAGCGCTTGCATAGACAAGATGCGTGATGAAATCCTCTTCTTTCGTATCGAGATCGACAACCCCAACTCCGCCGCGCTTCTGCTTTCGGTATTCGTCAGGATTTGTTCGCTTGATATAGCCTCCCTTCGTGAGGACAAGCACGCTTTCCTCGTCTGGAATGACATCCTCAGGATTGAAATCCTTAAGCCCGTGCTTGATAAGCTTCGTTCGTCGATCATCGCCGTATTTCGCCTTGATTTCAGCAAGTTCGTCCTTGATGATGCCCCGAACCTTCTTTTCGCTGCCAAGGATTTCCTTGAGAGCTTCGATGAGAGCCTGAACTTCTTTGAGCTCATCGAGAACTTTCTTTCGTTCAAGACCTGCAAGCTTCTGGAGTCGCATTTCGAGAATGGCTGTCGCCTGTCGTTCAGAAAACTTGAACTTCTTCATCAAATTCGCATGCGCTTCTACAGCATCTTTTGAGGCGCGGATAAGAGTGATGATTTCATCAATATGATCGAGTGCTTTTTTGAGACCGAGAAGGATATGTTCTCGCTCTTCTGCCTTATTCAAATCAAACTTCGTTCGTCGTCGGATGACTTCGACTCGGTGAGCGACGAATTCTTGTAAAATAGATTTCAAAGAAAGTGTCTGCGGCACGCCATTCACGAGCGCAACGATGTTAACATGGAAAGTATCCTCAAGCTGGGTGTGCTTGTAGATATAGTTGAGGACCTTTTCTGGATGGGCACCGTTCTTGAGGTCAATAACGATTCGCATCTCCTTGTCAGACTCATCTCGGAGGCCTTTGATGCCCTCGATGGCCTTCTCTCGCACGAGATCAGCGATCTTTACGATGAGATCAGACTTGTTGACTCGGTATGGAATAGAAGAAATGACGATCTGGTACTGCCCTTTCTTGTCTTCGACAATCTCAGCTTCTCCTCGAACAACAATTCCTCCGCGTCCAGTAGAATACGCATGGTGAATATCCTTTTCACCATACATGATTCCTCCTGTCGGAAAATCAGGACCCTTTATGAATTTCAAAAGGTCTTCGTTCGTAGCGTCCTTGTCTTCAATAAGATGCGTTGTTGCATCAATTACTTCATTTAAATTGTGAGGGGCGATGTTTGTCGCCATACCCACGGCAATACCGAGCGTTCCATTCAAAAGAAGGTTTGGAACCGCTGTCGGAAGCACGCTTGGCTCCTTACGAGTACCATCATAGTTCGGTCGAAAATCAACAGTATCCTTTTCAATATCTCGAAGAAGCTCTGCTGCCGTTCGTGACATTCGAGCCTCGGTGTATCGCATGGCAGCCGCAGAGTCGCCGTCGATGTTTCCGAAGTTTCCCTGACCTTGAATGAGCTGGTAGCGCATCTTGAAGTCCTGCGCCATACCGACCATAGAGTCATACACCGCTACGTCGCCGTGCGGATGATAGTTACCGAGTACGTCTCCCACGACCACGGCTGACTTTCGGAACTTTGCAGAGGCAGTGAGTCCCTTTTCATGCATGGCGTAGAGGATTCGTCGGTGCACAGGCTTAAGCCCGTCGCGCACGTCAGGCAACGCTCGGTCCGTGATAACCGACATGGCGTAATCAAGAAATGACTCTCTCATTTCTGTCGTGATGTTTCGTGCTACGATGCCTAGCTTTGGATCTCGTGCTTCCGGTTCTGTAATTTCTGGTTCTTTTTTAGCCATGGTTTAAGGGAATTCTTGATAATTTTCTAACGTTTTTATTCGAATATTGTAGCAAAAAAGAGCTGATTTGTCTTGCGGAATAAGAGTTGACTTTTATATAATAGATGATATAATCATGCCAGTTTTGGACTTTGAAAGTTTGAGAATTTTTGACTGTAACAAAGAGCGAATCAAGAGATGATTTGTTGTTTGTTGCAGTTAAAAACAATTAAAACCAAGAAAAGGAATTCTATGAGCAATACGCTCTTTCTGACTCGGACGGCGGACCTCAAAGAGGTGCCTATCGGTTACACCTGGCAATCCAAACCCATGAAAGCTGGTTTGTGGAGATTGATGCTTTATGCAATCTCAAGCGGCGACTGGAATCCAGTTCACATCAATCCATTCACTGCTTGGCTCTACAAATCAAACCTCGGCGGACTCACTTACTGCGCCGATCTGGTTCTGGCGATCACCAAGGCCGGATTCCAGCGCATGATCAAGTTCAAGGAGCAACCGGAAACGATTGCGACTGGGTACGAGAACGTCAAGTTCGATGGACCAATCAATGTGGGTATGAAGTTTTACTATCGCTTCACCCTTGAAAGCCGAGAGCTTCGTGGCAGAGGTAATGCAAAATGCACCTGGAAATTCGAGGTCATCGAGTACAAGACTGACAAGGTACTATACTCGGGACAATGGGTTGCCTGGTACATGCTCGTGAAGCGATCGGTTCAAGGACAGATCGTCTCTGGCGAACATCAATTGGTGAAACTGGGGTTAGAATATGTGAGAAGCAGGTACCAAACTGCGTGTGTGTATACGAAACTTGCTTTTGAATACACCATGACGGCTTGTGGATTACTTCTTCTTGCAGCTCTTCCGTTCTCCTGGCTGTTCTATCGGCCAATGAACGACTATTGCTACCCATTTGCACCTTAATCAATATCCCCGCATCACAGTCCGACTGTGCTCTGCGGGTGATTTTTTTATTTATTTTTATAGACATAATCATGCGAACCGATATTGATCAGGATTTAAAATCAGAATAAACCTCTCCTAATTTCTTTTCAAGTGATAATACTTCATCATGTATTTTGCCTTCTATGAGATTATTTTCATACAAATCTTTTATATAAGCTACACAAATACCAATAGCGTCAACGACGCACGTTTTCCCGATAGTACCTTCATCAAATTTATAAGCCTTATTTCCGTCAGTGCGAATTATTGTATTGATACTTTCGATATTCAAATGGGCAACGGGTGAAAGATATCTGTATATTACAGTATACATCCGCTCAAAATGTCCTTTCTCAATATTTTTGTTTTCCTCATCACATTTTCTCGCCTTTTCTTCCATATTCAGTGCCTTATCTTTTTCAGCGATGTCATTTCCATTTAAAATCCCTTGCCTTTGTTTATTTACATCCTGTCTTATATCTTCCAAGTATTTTTTGCTCAAAAGAGCCCGTGGATCTTGAGATTCCAGATTGGAATATTTGCGTATCAATTCACCAAGCTTATTTATCACCGTAAGCCTACTATCAGCACTTTCTTTTGCTGACAACGCCAACTTTTTATTTGTATCACCTAATTGATGGTAAACAATGTTTATATGACCCTCTACCACACTTCTCAAAAGAACACTGGCGGCATGAAATTTATTTTCTCTATAGAGAATGATGATTGATTCCGTAAAAGAAAACAGCAAATAATGCATGAAGTAGAGATAATTCTGTAGATAGTTGTAGCTATCGGTATTTTTATGGATAAGGGGTTTAGTTTTTTCGATTATGGCCGAAAAATCAGTAATAATCGAGTTTATTTCAGCTTCAGATTTCATAACATTTTATGCGATTGACTTTTCAGGAACCTTTATGCTATTATACAGATATTACGACGAAAGAGGTTCCGAACGGCTCGCTGCCTAAGGAGCCTTTTTCATTACCCTAATCTTGGCTCGTACGCCTGTATCATCCAAGGCAGCAAAATAGGTTGCCCCTATTTTCTTATAAAGTGAAGATGCCCTATCCCTATCGGGAAACAATATTTTCTCAAATTTCTTTTCTTCAATCAAGAAATCAACCATTCGCTTATAGTCGCCATCACCCGATACGAGCACAACTTTTTCAAAGTCTTCCTTCTTATAGAGCTTTTTCATTACATTAAAAATGATGTCAGAATCTACATTGCCCTTCTTGGTCCCGAGCATCGCAGGGTTATGTTCTCTGAAAAGAAGTACGAAGCCAGCTCTTTGGATTCCCTCATAGATGTCATTGTTTTCTTCCTGAACAAAGCCAAGGAAGTAATAGGCTTTGGTTGCATGATATTTTTGTTCAAGATAAATACGAAAACGAACAAGGTCAACATCCCAAGGATTAACCTCTCTTTTTGAAGTGGCCATGTAAAGATTCTGGCCGTCTATGAAAGCGATGTTTTTATCTTTCTCATTTTGCATAGTATGTTTGAAGTATGCGTCTTGACTTTGCCCTCAAGAGCTTCATCAAAACTCAAATAGGTCTCAATGAGAAAGCGATTATGTTCAACAAGACGGGCAGCTTTTTCTGCCTGTAAAGCCAATTTCTTGATTTTAATCATCTGCTTGGTAGTCATAGATATATTTTACCTCTTCCCTCCTGTAACTTCAATAAAATCACCGCTGTATTCAACCTTATTTGATCCAAAAATAATATTCTTCACATCCTCATAAGCCCCTTTTACAGACGCAGTAAGCGTAGATACAGGCGCATCTACAGTACTATCCTTATCTGCTAGGACCGGGGATGATTTGAGGCCATATGAAGCCATCCATCCAGCAAAGACAATAAAAGTAAATGAAAATGCTACCATGAATGCAAAGCGCTTGCGCACATGCTCGGGCTTCTGCTTGAGATTTTCTATATAGTCGTTCATTCTTTTGATGAGTCAAGAACTATTATATCACCTTCTTTGCCTTCAAGGTCTTTCTTCTTAAGAGTCAGCTTGGCTTCTGGCTTTGGGTTCTCTCCTGCTTCCTTCAAGAACACCTTGAGCGCGTCTTTTGTGCCAATATCATCGTAATGCATCGGGATAATGATCTTCGGCTGCAATGAAACTGCAAGCTTGTAGGCCTTTGCAGGATCGAGAACTCCCTCTCCGCCGATTGGAACAAAAAGTATGTCGATTTCATCGAGAGCTTCAATCGTTTCTGTCTTCAATTCTGTGTTATTGATTGCTCCAAGGAAACAAATGTTCATATTCTCGAGAGATACCGTATATATAGTATTGATAAGATCCTTTCCTCCGTATTTTGATTCTGATGGAAGTCCCTTGATGAAGACTCCTCCGACTTCATATTCTCCGGGACCCTCGATAACGAATGGCTGCTTGTCTCCTCGGCCTACTTGGTCAACTCCATTGAAGTCGACGTGATGTGTTGTAGAGAGTACTATATCGGCTCCGAAACGGCTTCCCTTGAGCTTTGATTCGCTTGAGATAGGGTTAAAGGCAAGCGTCGTATCGCCGAACTGCACTTTAAAGAATTCGCCTCCAAGGTATGTGATTATCATAAGTAATGGCATTATAGCAGAACATCATGCTATCGTTAAGAGATGCAGGAACACATATGGGAAAAGGAGTATCAGGACCCGAAACTCGTCACTTTGAGCAACGAACCAGCGCAGTCTTTCAAGGATTTCGTGCGTTTTCTTCGTAAAAATCAGAAATTAGAACTATCGAATCTCTCGATTCTTGATCTTGGCTGCGGAAATGCAAAGAATAGCTTTTATCTTGCTGAACAAGGTGTGAATAACAAAATTGTAGGTGTGGAAATCTCTGAAACCGCTTTAAAACATGCAAAACAGCTTGCGCCGACTGGTAAGTTTCTCAAACAAAGCATTGGTAGACCTCTTCCTTTTGAAGATATAGCTTTCCATATTATTATCGACTCAACCTCATCCAATTCCCTTTCAGAATCAGAACGAGAAGTTTATTTAAAAGAAATTCAGCGACTTCTCAAGCCGAGCGGTTACCTTTTTATCCGTGCTCTCTGCAAGGATGGCGACAAGAATGCACAAAACTTGCTCAAGGAGTTCCCTGGCAAAGAAACAGATACTTATATAATGCCTGACCTTGGACTTACAGAAAGAGTTTTTTCAAAAGAGGATTTACTTACGACGTATTCAGTATTCGGTCAGCCGCTTTATTTAGACAAGGAGACGCACTACACGAAATTTAATGGAAGATCGTATAAGAGAAACTTTTGGATTGGGTGTTGGAGGAAGAATTAAAAATTGACTTTCTCTCTATAGTTGATAATATTATGCATGTATTTGGCATTTGCCACGTCCACCCGCCCCGCAAGAGGCGGGTGATTTGTTTATATTGCTTTTTTATATAATTTGCTCTATTATTTATATTGTACTAATACGAAAAAGGACCCGAGCGGTGCGATACCTAAGGGGCCTTTTTCTTTTCTGGAGAAACTTTATTTATATGAATGTATTCAATTTTTGCCCTAACATCCTTCTCTTCTAGATAGCTGAAGAATTCACCTCCGAGTGCCATATATAGTGAGGATGCAAATTTTCTATTAGGAAATAAGATTTTGCCAAACTTACCCTTTTTAATTAAAAAATCAACCATCTTTTTATAATCACCGTCTCCAGAAATAACAAATATCTTATCAAAAGGGTCATTTTCAATAATTTTCTTCATAACTGAAAAAATAATATCAGAATCGACATTTCCTTTCTTATTACTTTTTAACTCCAAAGGATGTTCTCTAAAACTCAGAATAAATCCTGCTTTCTGTAATCGATCATATAGATCCTTTTCTGCAGTCGATACAAATCCTAGAAAATAATGAGCTTCGGAAACCCGGTATTTTTCCTTCAGATAAATTCTCAATTTCACATGATCAACCGACCAGCCGCAGTTTTTGGTGCCTAGGTGTAGGTTCTGTCCATCAATAAAAGCTATGTTCATGTGCAAAATATAGCAAACCAAAATGAAGAAATGATGAAGTTGTGTATTAAAGCTTAACAAGCCTCGACAAATCCCCCTTTTTATACTATAGTACCCCCGTTACCAACAGCACGTGCTAAACCCGCAAATCATCATTATTAATTAAAAAGCGGACCACGGGCATATAAAAAATGTTAAAGAAAATTAAGGATGCGGTATTAGGTGAAAAGGTAGAGGCGGCAGGTACGGAAACGACAGCAGCGCCAAAGAAAGTTAAAAAGGAAAAAGCTGTCGTAGAGCCAAAGCTCGACACAGTCATGGACCGAATCGTTCATGAGTCAGCAACGCCGGCTCTCGTAGGAGACCTCGTCGAAGGACCGGTTATCAATATAGAAAAGTCAGCGGTATATATCGATCTTGCTCCATTCGGAACAGGTATCATTTTCGGCCGTGAATATCTCACAGCCCGAGATATCATCAAGAAGATTAATATCGGCGATGTCATCGCAGCCAAGGTTGTCGAGACAGACAACAAGGATGGCTACATCGAGCTCTCTCTCAAGGAGGCACGACAGGCCCTCATCTGGAGCGAAGCGGAAGCAGCTATCAATAACAAGACGACTCTTGAGCTTCCTATCATCGAAGCAAACAAGGGAGGACTTATCATTCAGTGGCAAGGAATTTCAGGATTCCTTCCTGCATCTCAGCTCAAGACTGAACACT
>ERZ1292625.1178-Hain-H41-01um-R1-1178-length-33197-cov-44_pt1 | contig 33197 bp, 29 predicted proteins | sample MGYA00564400_ERZ1292625 | MGnify/ENA primary metagenome ERZ1292625 (study PRJEB36523, sample SAMEA6512639) | groundwater metagenome | collected 2019-01-08 | study: AquaDiva: Metagenomics assemblies of 32 groundwater samples
GCTTATCTGATTCAGAAAGGAGTGATGTCTGAAAAGTCCGTGACTTATACAAAAAATGGTAAAATAACAGTAGTTTCCTTATAATTGGGCAGGTAGTAAGGTAGATGAGGTGTTTATATAAACAAGTTCTTTGACATATGGTTGAATAGTTATTAGTATTAATTTATGTCCGTTTTAAGATGCCAAATTTGTACGAAGGAATTTTATGTAAAACCTAGCCACATCAAGCTTGGTTGGGGTAAGTATTGTTCGATAGAATGTAGATCTAAATCGCAACTCAATGGTAAATTTGTTAAGTGTCTAATATGCAATAAATCAATTTATCGTTCCACGGCACATCTTGGACGATCTATAAGCGGTAAATATTTTTGCTCCAAAAAGTGTCAAACTTTATGGAGAAACTCAATTTATATCGAGGACAGATCTGCTAATTGGATAAACGGATCAAAGTCTTATAGAGATATAATGATACGAAGAGACCTAATCAGTAACTGTTATATTTGTAAAATTAAAGAGAAAAGAATTCTAGTGATTCATCATAAGGATAAAAATAGAAGTAATAATAATTTATCAAATTTAGTGTGTTTGTGCCTGAATTGCCATTTTTTAGTTCACCACGATAAGAAGATAAGTGATGATCTAAACAATACCAGTTAAGGTGTTAATATGGTGATCGTAGCTCAATGGTAGAGCACTAGATTGTGGATCTAGCGGTTGCGCGTTCGAATCGCGTCGGTCACCCCAAAAATTAACTGGTTTTTATTTGATCAATTTCACTTTTGTTAGAGGTTTTAGGTTTGTCTTTTGGTTTATTTATTGTCTCTGGTAGAATATTTTTTGTAACCACCATAGGACAACCTTTATGCAGCACAATAGACAATCGACACCCAGCACAAAAATGACCTAATGCGAAATGATAATCTCTCTCATTTTTCATTTGTTGTTGCTATGATAGCTTCTCTCTCCTGAGGATCGGAAAAGTCAGACCCAGACAGAAAAACTACCTCAACGCCATCTTGTTTTGTAAAATTCTGACCAGTACTTAAAACTAAGATTTTTTTCCTTACAATTTCTTCCCTCTTCTCTCCATCACACAAACTTAAATCTCCGATGTTACGACTACCAATTTTTATATTCTCAGTACTCATTTATCAATCACCTCATTTCTGTAAATTTTCCCCATAAAAAAACTCGAGAGATCTCGAGTTATAAAGTAATTAAAAATACAAAATATAATTTATTATCTGCCATTTTATTAATAACATTTGCCCGCGGCTTCACGAGCTCTTTTTGATGTAATTACAATTTACTCGCTTAATTAATATATCGTCAAGTGGTAAACGTCGGTAAAGAAGAGACAAATATTGTATTTTTATTGTTGGGGTGCAAATCGTCTCCTTGTTTAAAAACCGCTACTTTTGCAACGACTTTTGCACCTATCTGTTCCATAAGATTTTCTATTGCATAAAAAGTTGATCCTGTAGTTACCACATCGTCAACTATTACAACCCTTTTTTCTTTTAAAAGATTGGCATCAGAACCATCAATGACAAAATTATTTTTTAAGTTAGATTTAATAGGTGAAACCATGTATCCATGTATATTTTTTCTACAAACAACATATCTATTACTTTTCGTGAGTCTTGACAGCTCTTGCAACAGAGGAACAACTTTTACTTCCGGCCCTACAAAATAATCAAATTCTAAAGCTTTTAGTTTAATTAATAGTTTTTTGGCAACTAATACTACAAGCTCCGTATCGCCCAACAAATTTACAGAGGCTACTTTTAAATTAGCTTTGATTGAAACAATGGGCAATTTTCTAGTGACTTTATCTATTTTTAGAGTGAAATAATCCATCCGTCTGTATGAATAATAGCACACTTAGCCACCAAATTTTGACTTCAAACCTGTATAATAGAGCAGTGTTAATAGACAAAGTTGAAGTTTTATTCAAAGCAGGTAAGGGTGGGGCTGGCAAGTCTTCCTTCAGAAGAAACCAAAAAGGCCCAGATGGCGGGAATGGCGGCCGCGGTGGAGATATTTACGTTTTTGCCACATCAGACATAACGCTTCTCAACCAATTTAGTAGAACTACAGAAATTGAGGGAAACAATGGGATTCCGGGTGGCAAGGACAGAAAATCCGGCAAAAACGGAGAGGATATTGTGGTTTATTTGCCAGTTGGAACGTCCATTCTGGACAAAAAATCGGATAGACTCATTCACGAGCTAACACGCGTCGGTGAAAAATTTCTTTTGTGCCGTGGCGGAAAAGGTGGATTGGGAAACTGGGAATTTAGAAGTCCAACAGTAACTGCTCCAAAGTTTGCAGAACCGGGGGGAAAAGGGATTCAGAGAAAAGTGATTCTTTCCCTGAAACTTATTGCAGATTTTGGACTTATTGGACTTCCCAATGCCGGGAAAAGTAGTCTTTTGAATGAACTTACCAATGCAAAAGCCCAGACAGCAAATTATGAATTTACAACACTTTCACCAAATTTGGGAGTATTCGAGAAAAAAGTAATTGCAGATATCCCGGGACTGATTGAAGGCGCATCCTCCGGCCGAGGCTTGGGAATATCTTTCCTGAAACATATTGAAAAAGTAAATGTACTTCTGCACTGCATTTCTGCTGAATCAAAAAACCCTTTGAAAGATTACAAAACTGTAAGAGAAGAACTTACAAAATTCAGTTCGGAAATGATCAAGAAAAACGAGATAATTCTCGTTACAAAATCTGATTTAATTGGGAGTGCCGGGGTTAACTCAATAATCAAGAAATTAAAGACCAAGTCAAAAAATGTAATCCCCATTTCAATACACGATTTTGAGAGTATTCAAAAGCTAGTAAAAATCTTGAGAGAAAGCTGATATAATTGCCCAATGCTTGATTTGATAAACAGAAATAAAACTTTTATAGGAATTGTGGTCGTCACATTAATAATATTATTTGCCGGAGTATTCCTCATGTCGAAAGGGGGCACGGAATCAACATCTACTTTAATTTCTGAAGATTCTCAAAAATCAGACTCCAGCGCGCAACTTGTGTTAGTCGAATTTGGAGATTATCAGTGCCCGGCATGCGCAGTTTATCATCCATTTGTAAAACAACTTTTGTCCGACTTCCCTGGAAAAGTAAATTTTGTATTTAGGCATTTCCCGCTGCCCCAGCATAAAAATGCCAATATAGCTTCATATGCGGCCGAGGCTGCTGCCTTGCAGGGAAAATTCTGGGAAATGCATAATAAGATTTATGAAACTCAAGCTACCTGGTCCAATTTAGATAATCCAAAAGACACCTTCATCGCCTACGCAGTGGAACTTGGACTTAACAAAGACAAATTTCAGTCCGATTTGGACTCGGATTTTGTCAAAAATATTATTAAAAGAGGCTTATCTGACGGAAAAGTTGCTGGAATATCAGCAACACCCACATTCTTTTTAAATGGGGAGGAGCTAACTCTTTTTGCAACTTATGAGGATCTAAAAAAGTCAGTTGAGGAAAAACTAAAGACTCTCTAATTATTTTCTTTCAACTGTGTAAGTTGTTGGGTAATACAAAAACACAGCAGGTGCATCTTCAACCAAAAATCTCTGAAAGTCGAGGTAAATCTTTTTTCTCTCTTCAGCATTAACAATTGCCCTTCCGTCTTCCAAAAGCTTGTCGATCCTTGGGTCGGCATATTTTGAAATATTTGATGTCATCTGTGTCGAATGCCATAGAGAGTATTGATCCGGGTCATCGGGTATGTCAAAAATAACGAGAAGAGCTTGGTAGTCTTGAGGGATTGCCCCCTGTACCCTAATCTCTGCATTTACGCCGGCATCTTTCCAATCTTTTACTATTTTTTCAGCTGCAGGCAAGAGTACCGGTGAGGTGGTGAGTGTAATTTCAAGGTTTTCCGTAATTTCTTTGGGCAATTCGGAAATAATTTTCTTGGCTTTAGGCATATCATACTCATATGGTTTAACCTGCGGATTATATGCCCATGAGTTTTTGGAAATTGGGCTAATTGCACGGGGGGTCCCAAGAGCATCTTTGTTTATTGCATATGAAAGAGCCTGTCTGAGGTTTTTTTCTGATAATGGAGACACTGAGTTGTTGAAAAATATTGCTACATACTCACCCTTTTGGATTGATCCTTCGGTTTTTGCACCACGCCATGCGGAAAAGGAAGAAGCATTAATTATGTTTTCAATTTTTGTAACCTCACCTAGTTTATACGCCAACTTTGTTCTTTCTTCTGTGGGATAAAATTTATATACTTTAATGTCGCCCTTTTCATTATCAAGGGAAATATTCTGAACAATGTTCCCGCTAACAGTGACCTTTTTAACTTTGTATTCACCCGTTCCCAATAGCCCCTTTTTAAATACAACCTTACTGACTATAACGGGAAACGCAGAATATGAATTTTGCAGTTTAAAGACAATTGTTTCGGAGTCAGGAGTTTCAACACTTAAATCAGTAAATTGATATTTAATGTCCTGGCTCATAACCTTTTTACCGTCATGCCAAATTCTATTTGGATCAAGTTTAAATATCCAAGTTTTTCCGTTGTCGGGTGTTTCCCAGGAAAGCGCCAAATCTGGTTCGGGAATGCCGCTTTCGTCGAGCTTTGTTAATCCATTTCCAACAAAGAAAAGTACCTCTTTGGGCAGAGTTGTAGCGCTATATCTGCCCGTAATTCCAATTTTTTCCGTAGTCCCTGCAAAAAGCATCGGAGAAATATATTTCAGAAGTATAAAAAACAAAGCGCCAACAAAAGCACCTACAACAATTACAAATTTGAACCTTGAAACAAATGTGGACAAAACTCTCAAAATAAACCTGAGATTAAACATAATTATACAAAAAGAAGAGATAGCGAAACGATCAAAAATATAGCTACAACAAAGAAAGTTAGTTTAAAAATAAGCATTTCCAACCCACGCCTTGTGAAGGATGCTCCGGAGCCCCCGCCTGTTCTACCAAAGCCGGTTCCTCTTGCCTGCATTAAAATCAGTACAATCAGTGTGATTGAGGCTACAATCTGTGTAGTTGTCAAAAATGTCTTAAGCATTGTAAGGCTAAAGTATACCACAAAATACTTAGCCAAGAAGCGAGTATAGGGCAGATGAAAGAAATGAAATAAGGAATGAGAAGGCAATAATAGCAAAAACACCCGTAAAGTAAATAGCGGGAATTGAAAACCAATACGACTCAAACCCCGAAAAGTTAAAGGCGCTAATTGTAAATCCAGATACAACTAAGGTGACAATATAAAGGGATAAGGCATGTGCAATCCATTTAAAAAGTCCAAAAGTAATAAGATTCAAGGGTAGAAGTAAAATATTTATAAGAGGCTTAATTAGCATTGTGACAACAGCAAGTACAGCTCCGGTCAGAAAAATTGTTGCAACTCCTCCATCAAAATTTAAGCCCTTTACAAATTGGCTTACAAAATAAAGTACAGCAGTATCGATTACAAAGTGCCTAAGGAGTTTCTTCATACTTAAGTATCAAATTAAGATTTAATAATGTCAAGGCTTCTTTGGAATCAATGATTTGACGAGAAGTTTGTGATGCAAGTGTCTTGAGAACCTGTGGGCTTCATCGCGCATCCGTGATATTAATTGCAAGACTGCACCCTGCAATTTTATTTTTTGATCACCAATTATTAACCTGTCAGGATTTTTAGCAATTCCTACAACAGGAATCTTCACTACATTACTATATAGTATTGAAGTAAATGATTTGACTTGGCCCAGTCCGCCATCAACAATAATCAAATTGGGGGTTCCCCAATCAGCAAAGTGTCGCATCCGTCGTCTTGCTACCTCCTTCATTGATCCATAGTCATTGCCGCCCGTTTTTGGATTAATCTTGAAATGTCGATATAAGCTCTTGTCTGCTTCAGCATTAATAAATGTAACCATTGAAGCGGTAGGAAAGGTTCCACTCAAATGCGCAATATCGTAGCACTCAATGCGAGTGCAATTTTCAATTTTCAGTTTACAATTTACAAGGAATTTTTTTAATTCCTTAATTTCTAATTTTCTTTGATCCTCATAAAGATTGGGATTTTCCATAAATATTTCCGCATCAATTCTTGGACTTGTAATATATTCCAACTTTTCCAGATGCCTTTTTACTTCCAATGCGTCCTCGTAGTTTTCATTTTTTGACAATATCCTCATTTCGCGTATTAGCTCATTTTTAATTGAATCAATTTTGCCCGAAAGTATAGACTTTATTCTCCTTATGTTTTTCAGATATATTTTTCTAAGTACTAAGTACTTTGTACTATTTACTATTTCATTAGGGCATGGATTGCAAAGCCCAATATGTGAATAAATACAGCCTCGTTTGCCAAGTTTACCGGATACGGTACCATGGTCGGAATAAGGGAAAATCCGTCTTAAAGTTTTAAGAACCCTAGCTACATTGGTTGAATTCGGAAATGGGCCAAAAATGGTGATTGGTGAACGGTTATTGGTGATTGGCTTTCTGACAGCAATAACTCTAGGAAACTCGTCATCTGTAATTTGAATGTAAAGAGCGTGTTTGTCGTCTTTAGAAATAATGTTGTATTGCGGTTGATATTTTCTTATAAGGGCTGCTTCCAAAAGAAGGGCCTCAAATTCTGAATTAACTTTTATGAATGATAAACTTCTGGCGATGCCAACCATCGTCTTGGTTTTTGTTTCCAAGTTTGGTCCAAAATAGTTCAAAACTCTGTTCACAAGCGAGTTTGCCTTGCCAATATAAATAATAGTATTCTCAACTGAGAAAATATAAATCCCTGGACTTTTAGGTAGAAATTTCCTGATATGCGCGCGGATGTTGTCAATTTTGAGATTCAGGTGTGGAAGTTTCTTTAGATTTTTTTCCATATTGGGCTATTTTACTCTTTAGCCTATCAATAAGGGAAGTTATGAAGTTTATCTTTATTCTTTTAAGCCTGACAAGAAGAGTAATTAAAACAATAAACAAAAGAACTGCCAAAAACAGAAGTCCTTCAATCACGACTTTGGTTTTATTGGTTTTAAGTGACAGCTCGGCGGAAGCGGCAGTAATCCTGACTACATCCGGTGTTTTTGTTCCCAGTATTGAAAATGGAACAATTACTTTGAGGGAGCTTGAGGAATATGGTGGGAGAACTTCAACTATTTCGCTTTGATTTAATTTTCCGTCAAAATATACTTTTGTGTTCATATTGTATATGGCAACGGGCCCGGGATTAACTATTCTTGCCACAACCTTCGAGTTTACAAAAGGAATGTTTTGGGAAAATTCTCCCAAAATTTGAATACTCGAAAATCTAACTTCCGGCAAACTCCCAAATGAAACAAAGACATCTTTTTGGGGGTTAGTACCAAGTTTGTATGACCCCGCCGCATATGGCTTGACAGAATCTTTTCCATGAATCACGAAGGTAAAATGCCTAAGATCAAGCTTGTTAAAAAAGTCCACTCCACCAGTGGTTGAGCCCCAAGTTGGGTCAATTGGAATCCAAACTTTCTCTTCTTTATCGTAATATTCAGGCCATGCATGAAGTACGTCCGCAACCAAAGAAAGCGGTTGAATCTGCGGGTTTTCTGTATAAGCATAACCGTTAATCTCCCGTGCAGGAATTCCGGAAGCTCTCGCGAGAGCAATAAAAAGATCGGTAAACTCCATGCAAATTGCCGTATTTGGACTTTTGAGGGCGGCAAGTGCGCCAAGTCTTTCCACATTGGGCCTGACTCTTGAGTAATCATACTTAAGGGTTTTTACTACATAATCATATATTGCCTCAGGCGTTTTAAGCTCCAGCGCCAATTTTTTGATTTCGGGGTCCGCCGCTTGCCAAAAATCGGTAGGTTTTAGGTTGTCTGCAAGCGATCCCTCTGTGGGATGTGGAAAGCTCCTGAAGCCGGAAAATATTTGAACTGTTCCGCGGATTGTGACATCAATTCGTTGTCTAGGAGTAAGTCTATAAAGCGCAAGCCAATTGCCATCAGTATCAATTCGGACATTTTGCGGTTTTGGAGTAATTTCTTGTAAATATACTTTTTGAAATGCAGTATCGGGGGGAAGCGCAATTTCAACATCAGAATTTTTTGGGACAGGATTTTCAAGATGATAGGAAAGGTTGATGTTAAATACTTGGAAGGCACCAAACCCAGCCGTTATGCCTGTTGCACTTACATCATTCTTCGAAAATGAGTAAGTTTTGTATCCTTCCTCTGTTCCGGTACTCCTTGGACTTGGTGAAACATACGCCTCTTGTCCAAAGGAAGGAGGAATAAGAAGATTTACATTATAATTTCTAAAACTTACCTCATCAGCAAGCTTTGGAATAGATATTTCCCAAACCTCTCCTGTACGGGTAGCAAAACTCCCGTTTTCATAACTTACAAAAAAGTGACGCTTTGCCCCCCTTCCAACAACAGAATCATCGAAGGAAACTCTAATGGTTGTTTTATCTCCGTCTTTTGTTTGTTCCAAACTATACACCTGACCTTCAAGGCCATAAGCTCTCAAGTTTTGGGCGTCAATGTTTTCCAAAATAAGAGTATAGGAAGTAGCGTATAGCGTAGAGAAATTATTCTCTAAAGTTATGTCGTGTGTGACAAGTGTTTTTCCCGAGGACTCAATTTTATATGTAACATTAACATCAACTGAGAATTCATTTTCGGCTCTGGCAGGACTAGTACAGTGTACAAAGTAGAGAGTACTTAGTAGAAAAACAACTATGGATTTCCAAAATTTCATGAATAAAGTATAGCCTTAACTATACTCTATACGCTAGACGCTATTTACTGTCTTAAGTATTCCCCGGTATATGAAGCTTTTGCTTTTGCAATATCCTTAACACTTCCTTTTGCCACAAGCTCTCCCCCGCCGTCTCCACCTTCCGGACCCAAATCAATAATATAATCACTGTTTTTAATAACATCCAAATTGTGTTCAATTATAAAAACTGAGTTACCTTTTTGTACGAGTAGTTTTAGTACTCTTAATAGTCTTTCCACATCTGCAAAGTGAAGCCCTGTTGTAGGTTCATCCAAAATATAGACAGTTTTTCCGGTGGCACGGCGACTTAATTCAGTTGCCAATTTTACTCTTTGCGCCTCTCCCCCAGAAAGCTGAGTTGCCGGTTGGCCCAGCTGCATATAACCCAAGCCCACCCAAGACAGTGTGTCTATCTTTATCATTATTTGCGGATGAGCATGGAAGAATTCTTTGGCTTCATCTATTGTCATTTCCAAAACCTCGGCAATATTTTTCCCGCGGTAAGAAATTTCCAAAGTTTGAGCATTATAGCGCCTTCCATGACATACATCGCAAGTAACCCAAATATCGCTCATAAACTGCATTTCTATTTTTATTTGCCCCTGGCCCTCGCAGGATTCACACCTGCCTCCGCGGACATTAAATGAGAACCTGCCTTTTTTAAATCCAGCAGTTTTGGCATCTCTCGTTGCGGCAAATACATCACGGATGGGATCAAAAAGACCTGTGTAAGTTGCGGGATTGCTTCTTGGGGTTCTTCCAATTGGGGATTGGTCAATTAAAATTGCTTTATCCACATTTTCCACGCCTTCAAGGCGTGTGTGTATTCCTACAGCACCTTTATAAATTGGGTTTAATTCTTTTTGAAGAGCCGGGAAAAGTGTTTCAACCAAAAGTGTAGATTTACCCGATCCTGACACCCCGGTAATTGAAACCAATTTCCCAAGTGGAAATTCAACGTCAATATTTTTAAGATTAAATTGTGAAGCACCGTAAATTCTTAACGATTTTTTATCCTCAAGGGCTATTTCTTGACTCTCTAATTCTATTTTCTTTTTCCCCGATAAGTACTTTCCTGTAATAGACTTTGGATCCGCCTTTATATGTTTTACAGTTCCTTCTGAAACCACTTCCCCACCATGTTTCCCAGCGCCGGGGCCAAAATCTACTATCCAATCTGATGCTCTCATCATTGTGGCATCATGCTCAACCACAATTACGGAGTTACCCAAGTCCCTCAGTTTTTTAAGAGTGTCTATAAGTTTCTGGTCATCTCTTGAATGAAGTCCGATTGTAGGCTCGTCCAGTACATAAAGAACGCCTGTCAAACCCGATCCAATTTGTGAAGCAAGTCTAATTCTTTGTGCTTCGCCACCGGACAATGATCCCGCAACCCGGCCAAGAGTAATATATTCAAGCCCAACATTCAAAAGAAAATTCAACCTTCCCTCAATTTCTTTTATCACCAGGTGTCCTATCTGTTTTTCTCTGTCGTTTGTATCATTGTTACGTAACAATGATACAGTCCATTCCAGTGCTTTGTTGATAGAAAAATCTGTTACGTCTGCTATTGAAAGGCCACCGATTGTAATCGAGAGTGCTTCCTTTTTCAGTCTTTTGCCATTACACTCGGGGCAAACTTTTTCCCTTAAATATTTTTTAATTTCTTCTCTGACCCAATCACTTGTAGATTCCAGATAGCGTCTCTCAAGTTCCGGCAAAATTCCCTTAAAACTCCACCAAATAGCCGTCAACTTTCCCTGCTTATTTTCACCGTCAACTTTGTATTCTTTTGTACCAGTTCCATACAAAAGTATTTTTATCTGATCTTCTGCTAAATCTTTCATTGGAATTCTGGTATTAATTTTGTATTCATCGCAAACACTTAAGATTAGTCTTGAGTACCAAGTATCATGTTCAAACATTGTAGAGAATGGCAAAATTCCACCTTCAAGAATGGAAAGTTCCGGAGAAATTGCAAGTTCTGCATCTGCTTTAAGGATTTTTCCAAGTCCTGTGCATGTTGTACAGGCACCATGTGGGGAGTTAAAGGAAAAGGTACGTGGTTCAATTTCTGGGAGGCTAATATTATCAACCGGACAGGCAAAACGCTCAGAGAAAAGATGATCAGTAAAAACTTTGGGATTTGTTGGCATTGTGAACTCTTTATCCTTTACCTGGGCTAGTACTACCATTCCTTCAGATAAGTTGAGAGATTGCTGAATGGAGTCTGCCAATCTACTCTTCAGCTCTGCTTTAAAGGCCTGGCCTTTAAAGGTAGATATAGTAAATACCAGTCGGTCAATTACGGCTTCGATTGAATGCTTATTGGTTTTAATAAGTACCAAATCCTCAGAAAAATCATGAACAAATCCATCAATCCTTACTTGCCTGTAACCCTTGGCCTTTAAGTTTTCAAAAAGTTGTGAGAACTCTCCTTTTCTATCTTGGACCATGGGGGAAAGTACCATAAACCAAGCTTTTTTATCTTTCTTGGCAGTTTCTTCAAGTAAGTTAAAAGCATGGTTAACAATCTGATCAAGCGTCTGGTGTGCAATCTCGTGTCCACAGACCGGGCAATGTGGATGACCAACTCGGGCAAAAAGCAAACGCAGATAATCATAAATTTCAGTCACCGTTCCCACAGTACTTCTGGGATTATGGGAAGTGGTTTTTTGGTCAATAGAAATTGCCGGAGACAAGCCTTCAATTGAGTCCATGTCGGGTTTTTCCATAATTCCCAAAAACTGCCTGGCATAGCTAGACAATGATTCAACGTAGCGTCTTTGGCCTTCTGCATAAATTGTGTCAAAAGCCAGTGAGCTTTTACCACTGCCGGAAACACCCGTGAGAACCACAAGTTTGTTTTTAGGAATATCAAGATTAATATTTTTGAGATTATGCTGTCTGGCTCCTCTGATTTTGATGTAGTCTTGCATGCCAAAATCCCGCTGGATTGCCAGTGGTAGAAGAATTATACATTAATTTCTTTGATCTTGTCCCTAATTTCTGCCGCAAGTTCAAAATTAAGATCCTGTGCAGCAACCCGCATCTCTTTGGACAAATTTTTCACTAAGCGCCTTTTCTCCATTGGTGTCATGGCATCAATTTCCAAATGAGGCAAACTATCGAAAACTTTTTCCTTGTTTCCAAAAACCCAAGCTCCGCGCTCTGAAGAATCATATTCAATTATTTTCTCCCGACGGGGCTTGTCAATTGTTGTGGGAGTAATATTGTGCTTTTTGTTGTACGCCGCTTGATACTTACGCCTTCTTTTGACCTCATCAAGCGCCCTTTGCATTGATCCAGTGACTTTGTCCGCATACATAATCACTTTTCCTTCAACGTGCCTTGCAGCTCGACCCATTGTTTGAATAAGAGTTACGTCAGAGCGCAGGAATCCCTCTTTATCGGCATCGAGTATTGCTACAAGTGAAACTTCTGGCAAATCAAGCCCCTCACGAAGTAAATTAATTCCCACCAAAACATCATATTCACCCGAGCGAAGCTTATCCAATATGTCGGTTCTTTCCAAAGTTTTAACATCTGAATGTAAATATTGAACCTTCAAGCCTTGCTCGTTTAAATAAGTAGAAAGTGCCTCTGCGGTCTTTTTGGTTAGTGTCGTAACAAGTGTTCTTTGGCCTTTGCTAGTAATCTTTTTAATTTCTTCTATTATGTCTGATACCTGGTTTTTAACAGGCCTAACTTCAACTAATGGGTCTGTAATACCGGTTGGTCTAACCAATAGTTCAGTAACTTTACCTTCCGACAAAGAAACTTCCCAATCATTTGGTGTTGCGGACGCGGCAATAAAGTTAGGAACTCTTCGCATAAACTCTTCAAATTTTAAGGGACGGTTATCAAGCGCTGATGGGAGCCTGAAACCGTAATCAATAAGAGTTTGCTTGCGTGAGCGGTCACCATTAAACATTCCTCTGATTTGAGGAAAACTCATGTGGGATTCATCGACCAAAAGCATCCACTTATCTTTGTACGGTTCATTAAAATAATCAATTAAAGAAAATGGTGCGTCACCTGGTGATCTGCCATCAAAATATCTCGAGTAATTTTCAATTCCTTTGACATACCCAACTTCTTGAATCATTTCAAGGTCATAAGTCACTTTTTGAGCTATCCTATGGGCTTCCAAAACCTTTCCTTCGGCTTTTAGTTCTTTTACGCGGATATTCAAGTCTTCTTTTATTTTCTCAAAAACTTCTTTATACGATTCAGGATTGGTCATAAAATGTTTTGCAGGATAAAGAATAAAGCTGGTGGATGGTGATTGGTGATGGATGATTAGTGAACCTGTGACTGGATTGATTAATTCAACTTTCTTGATAAATTTATCGTCTGTTTCAATATGAATTCCCTCGTCCAAATAGGCTGGATAAATGTCAATCGCGTCCCCGCGAACACGAAACGTGCCACGGTTAAAACCAAAATCACTTCTTTCGTACTGAAGATCAATAATCCTATCAATTATTTGTTCGCGTGTTATTTTCATTCCCTCCGAAATCTCAAAAACAAAATTGCCGTATTCACGGGGAGATCCGATGTTATAAATGCAGGAAACAGAAGCAACTACAATTGTGTCAGCTCGAGTCAGAAGATTTGCTGTCGCGGCCAGCCTAAGTTTATCAATTGTTTCATTTATATCTGAATCTTTTTCTATGTATGTATCGGTTGAAGGTATATATGCTTCAGGCTGATAATAATCGTAGTACGATACAAAGTATGAAACTGCGTTTTGAGGAAAAAGTTCTCTCATTTCCTGGTAAATCTGGGCAGCAAGAGTTTTGTTATGAGAAATTATCAAAGTTGGTCTTTGAACCTTCTCAATCACATTTGCCATTGTAAAAGTCTTGCCCGAGCCTGTTACTCCAAGAAGGGTTTGATACTTCGATCCTGTGAGGATCCCATTCGATAATTTATCTATCGCACGGGATTGATCTGGAATTGGTTTATAGTTGGTATTAAGCTTAAATTTCATACATTTACATTGTACCATTTCGGTAATTGTTCGGTTTTGATTTAGTAAGTTCTAGTTGACTACTTCGGATAATATTCGTAAATTGATATATGGCATTGATAATCTACAAAAGACAACAGCAAATACTGGATTTTCTAAAGCAGTTTATACATAAAAATGGTTCTGCTCCAACGCTCCGGCAAATTGCTGATGCAATCGGAGTTTCGTCACTGGCAACTGTGCACGAACATCTGCACACCCTTGAGGAAAAGGGTCTTATCAGAAAACGTTCAGGAAAGGCGCGTGCAATTGAAATTCAGAGTGGTGAAGTAGAATTTAATCACGAAGGATTTGAGGCCCCAATTTTGGGGTTTATTGCGGCAGGGGCGCCAATTGAGCCATACACTGATCCTAATGCAACCATGAATATTCCCGTAAGTTTTGCATCGGGTAAAAAGAGGGTCTACGTACTTCAAGTACGCGGCCAATCAATGATCGAAGACCATATTAATGACGGTGATTATGTTGTAATCGAACAAACTGAAACAGCAAGTGATGGTGAGATCGTTGTTGCACTTCTGGACAATGGAATGGCAACCCTTAAGAGAATTTTTAAAGAAGCCACACGAATACGCCTTCAACCGGCAAACTCCGCAATGCAGCCAATATTCGTTAAAAACGTCAGAATTCAAGGCAAAGTCGTAGGTCTTGTAAGGCGATACGACAAAAACTAAAAGCGTGATACAATTTAGGCATGGCGCTTTTTTTTGCAAAAATAGTTGATATTTTTCTTCATCTTGATAAAAATCTGGCAATTGTTATAGCTCAGTGTGGGACACTTACCTATGGACTCCTTTTTTTGATTGTTTTTATGGAAACAGGACTCGTGATTACCCCTTTTTTACCAGGAGATTCGCTATTATTTGCGGCTGGCGCACTTGCTGCAACTTCTAGTTTAAATATTTGGATAACATATTTTTTGCTTTTATTTGCTGCAATTTTGGGTGATACTGCAAATTATTGGATTGGGAATTTTATTGGGCCAAAACTTCTTGATGCACAAGGAAATTTTTCAGAAAAAAATAGGTTCATTAAAAAGAAGCATTTCGACGATGCCCATGCTTTTTATGAAAAACATGGTGGAAAAGCAATCGTCCTTGCCAGGTTTGTCCCGATTATACGGACATTTGCCCCTTTTGTTGCAGGAATTGCCAAAATGACCTATCCACATTTTCTTGCTTACAATATTATCGGCGCAACTTTGTGGGTTAGTTTTTTTGTCTGGGGAGGCTATTTCTTCGGAAATTTGCCATTTGTGAAAGCTAATTTTCACTATGTCGTCCTTGTTATTGTTGTTCTTTCATTAATCCCTATCGCATACGAGTTTATTAAAGCCAAAAAATGGTCATTCAAGGTTTTCAAGTAAATTTCTTCCCGTCATTTCAGTTGGTATCTCAATATTCAAGAGTTTTAAAACGGTTGGAGCAACATCTGCCAAAATTCCACTTGTTAGTGTCTGAACTTTACCAAACAAGCCTTTTGAGATTGCAATAAAAGGAACAGGATTCGCGCTATGTTCAGTCTCTGTTTCCCCACTTTGAGCATCAATCATTTCCTCTGCATTTCCATGATCAGCAGTAATGAGCAGTGTTCCGCCATATGCCTCAACCCAACTGGCAATTTTACCCAAACACTCATCAACTACTTGCGCAGCTTTTGCTGCTGAACCGATGTTTCCGGTGTGTCCAACCATATCAACGTTGGCAAAATTTATCAGTACAAATTTGTAATCGGGGACTTCGCGAAGTCTTGTTAAAATTGCGTCAGTTAGTCCAATTGCAGCCATTTCAGGCTTTAAATCATAGGTGGCAATTTTTGGCGATGGAACAATAATTCTATCTTCTCCTTCGTAAGCATTTTCTTGCTGCCCATTAAAATAAAATGTTACAAATCTTTCTTTCTCGCTCTCCGCACATCTTAATTGTTTATACCCCGCTTCTGAAATTAATCTTCCCAGGGAAACCTGAACAGTTGCAGGAGGGAATGCAACAACTGCGCCAGAGGAGGAAAGAGCCTTACTATACTCCGTCATTGTAACAAAGAACAAATTTTTAATCTTTTCTCCTCTGTTAAAGGGAGCCTGTAAGTCTTCTGAACCTACAGGCTTTAGATGTGTTTTTGAGTACTTAACTGCATAAGGATCAAACCCCCACTCAGAATTTGCTTTTGTAAAATCGTCAAGAACAAATGCGCGCGTAAGTTGTCTGGGCCTATCAATTCTAAAATTATAAAAGACAACAGAATCATTTTCTTTAACTAAACTAATTGGTACGCCATCCACTCCCATAATCAAAGATGGTTCAATAAACTCATCTGTTTTACCGCTCCCGTATGATGCATCCATTACTTCCTCAGGAGTTTTAACTAAATTTCCCTTGCCATGTGTAAGACACATGTAAGCTTTTTCAGTTCTATCCCATCTCAAATCTCTATCCATTGCCCAGTAGCGCCCCATTATTGATGCGATTTGTCCAATCCCCTGTTTTTTAAAAAGATCCCTAAGTTGAGATATATAGGTTTTCGCGGCTGTTGGCGGAGAATCACGACCGTCAGTAAAAACATGAACAAAAACGTTTTTGATTTTCTTTCTTTTTGCGAGTTCAATTAAAGCATATAAATGTTCGATGTTGGAGTGAACTCCGCCGGCTCCAACAAGTCCCATAAAATGAATGCTTGAATTAAATTTAATAGCATGATCAAAAGCTGCATTTAATGCCTGATTGTCAAAAAATGTTCCATCGGCAATTGACATGTTGATTCTAACCAGATCCTGATAAACAATTCTTCCGGCACCCAAATTTAAATGCCCCGTCTCAGTGTTTCCATCCTCACCTCTGGGGAGCCCAACTGATTCACCGGAAGCAATAAGCTGTGAATGTGGGTAGGAAGCCAAGAACCTGTTCATGTTAACTGTAGCTGCTTGTGATATTGCATTTCCGGGCCCGGGCGCTGCCAGTCCCCAGCCATCAAGAATCGCGAGTACTACAAATTTAGTTTGACCTTGTTCTTGCATTATCCTCTGGGAAGCTCCATTTCAATGGCAGAAAGCCTGTTATATTTTGCTACGCGTTCTCCTCTGGCTGGAGCCCCAAATTTTACATAATCAGCGGATACTCCAACTGCAAAGTCAGCTATAAAACTGTCATTCGTCTCCCCCGATCTATGGGAAACTACAACTTTCCAATTGGCATTTCTGGCCATATTTATAACATTTAAAGTTTCTGTGACAGTTCCTATTTGGTTCGGCTTAATTAAAATTGCATTGCAAGCGTTTTCCTTGATTGCTTTTTCAACACGTTTTGGATTCGTAGCCAGTAGGTCATCTCCGACAATAATAAGTTGTGAAGAAAGCTCCGCAAAAAGCTTTTTCCAACTGTCCCAAGCATCCTCCTGAAACGGGTCTTCGATAATTGCCAACTTATATTGCTCAACGGTATTTTTAAAGTATTCCAAAAGTTGATCATCATCTAAACCAGTCGTTTTATCTTTGATTGAATATTCACCATCTTTGTAAAATGAATTTGCGGCAACATCGAGTCCCAAAAATACATCTCGCCCAAGAGAATACGTGGTTTGCCTGATTGATTCAATAAATACCTCAAACGCATCTGAGTTGGTAAATAAATTTGGAGCAAATCCGCCTTCGTCACCAACTGAATGAATAGCACCACGTCTTTTCAAATTTTCACCAATTGTTTGATAAATTTCAGCACCCATCCTGAGCCCGTCTGAAAAGGGTTTTGAAGTTGCAGGAATAACCCAAAACTCCTGAAAATCCAAATTTCCGGCGCCGTGCTTACCTCCATTGATCATATTAAATAACGGTGTTGGAATTTTCATGTAAGCAGGAAGTCCGCCTTTTTGCGCTATTAGATTGATCCAGGCATATAACGGTTTCCCGGAAATTAAAGCTCCAGACTTTGCAACAACTTCCGAAACCGATAAAAGAGCATTTGCGCCAAACTTCGATTTATTTTCAGTTCCATCCATTTCTACCAATTTTTTATCTATTCCAATTTGATCCAACGGGTCCATTCCAATAAGAGAAGGTCCCAGGATTATGTTGACGTTCTCAACTGCCTTGAGAACGCCTTTTCCTAAATATCTGGCATTATCACCATCCCTCAGTTCCAACGCCTCGTGTGCTCCGGTTGAAGCACCGGAAGGAACGGATGACACTGATACATGCCCGGTATCGAGCATGCAAGCTGCCTCAATTGTGGGAGTTGCCCTTGAGTCCAGTATTTCTCTTGCCCAAATTTTAGCGATTTTAGCCATTTATATTTCTTTCAGCCTCATGAACAATTTCGCGGGTTGTTCCAACTACATCGGGATTAACCGAAATTGATGTTATTCCCCATTTAACCAGTTTTTCTACAATCTCAGGATACTGGCTTGGGGCCTGACCGCAAATGGATGTTGTAACTCCATATTTGGCGCATCTTTTTATTACACGCCTTAAAGCCCACATAACTGAAGGGCTTCTTTCGTCAAATTCTATCGCAACTTCGGAATTGTCTCGGTCGACTCCAAGGACCAGCATCGTCAAATCGTTTGAGCCAATTGATACGCCATCAATTCCAACTTTTATAAAATCTTCAATTTGAATGACGTTGACCGGAATTTCAACCATCATCCAAAATTTGAAGGTTGAATCGGCAAAAAGATCGCTAACTGCGACAAGTTTTTTAACTCTTGCAAGTTCTTGGGGAGACCTGCAAAAAGGAATCATCAAATGCAGGTTTTTATATTTTTCCCGTACATTTTTAATAGCCTGAAGTTCTAAATTAAAAACTTCCGGACTACTGACATAGCGGTAGGCACCGCGAAAACCAAGCATTGGATTTGGCTCCTCAGGCTCCCAATATTTTCCCCCGGGAAGACTCCTGTACTCATTAGTTTTAAAATCAGTTGCTCTATAGACAACAGGCCTTGGACTGAAGGCTTCGCAAAAAGTTGAGATGTCATGAGTTAACTTCTTTACAAATTCATCCTGTTTTTTGAGCTTTATGGCTTCCTTTGGGTGAATTCCAATGTTTGCGATCATAAATTCGGCTCTCAAAAGTCCTACACCGTCAACATTTAATTTTGATACTTCGTTGGCTCTTTCCGGCTCTGCCAAATTTACATAAATTTTAGTAGCGGTTCTAGTCTTGCTATCTTTTGATTTGGACTCCTGTTTTATGTTAGATACTTCAACTTTCACCTTTGACCCCATATAAATTTGACCTGTTTCTCCATCGACCGTTACTATCATGCCGTCTTTAAGTTCATGTGTAGCCATCTGTGTTCCAACAACACAAGGTATTCCGAGCTCGCGGGAGACAATTGCGGCGTGGGAAGTTTGCCCACCCTGGTCGGTAATAATCGCATTTGCCTTTTTCATAGCAGGAACGTAATCGGGCGAAGTCATGGGTGCAACAAGCACATCTCCTTTTTCAATTTTTCCAATTTCCTTCGGGCTTTTAAGGATTTTGACGGGTCCCGTTCCGATTCCTGGCGATGCAGGAGCACCGGTAAGGATTGGCAAGGAGGCCATTTTTATGTCGTTTGAATTTTGTTGTTTTGAGGCTTTTGTGACTGCGTTAACTGTAGTAATTGGACGCGTTTGAACTAAATAAAGCTCTCCCTTTTCTTTTGCCCATTCGGAGTCTTGTGGAAAATAATAATGCTCCTGAAGTTTTTGGGACATGCGGGCCAATTTCACAATCTCCTCATCAGTTATTTTTTGTGTCTCGCGAACCTTTTTCGGAACCTGCGTTTCCTTTGTAACCCCGTCTATTTTAATCAACTGGATTGACTGATCCGAGACCTCCTTTGAAAGAATGTCAAACGTATCTTTTTGTACAACATATTTATCTGGCACAACCGATCCTTGGACAATCATTTCACCAAGTCCCCAAACAGCTTCAATTACCATCCTTTCTTTGTCGTTTGTAACAGGATCCATTGAAAACATTACACCTGAGACCTCTGATTGAATCATTTTTTGAACTCCAACAGATACCTTTACTTTTTCGTGTTTAACATGGTTTTGAACTCTGTAAAAAATTGATCGTTCGGTAAAAAGAGATGCCCAACACTGCTTTACGCTTTCAATCAAGTTTGCTTCGCCTTTAACGTTTAAAAAGGTTGCCTGCTGTCCTGCAAATGAAGTTCCGGGAGCGTCTTCTGCGGTTGCTGATGACCTGACAGCAACCAGAGTGTGCTTAAATATTCCGGACATTTTTTTATAAAAAGCTATTATTTCTTGGGCAACAATTTCCGGGACCTTACCCCTTTGAACTATACTTTGGATTTGTTTGGATGCATTTTTAAGCTCATCTGGATTTTCAACATTTGTTTCGTTTAGAATTTTATAAATTCTCTCGACGAGTGTATTTTCCTCCAAAAAAAGGTCGTATGCGTGAATGGTAATTGCAAACCCGGGAGGAACCGGAAGCCCGGCTTTTATCATTTCTCCCAAGTTGGCATTTTTACCTCCAACTAATGGTACGTCTCTTTTGTCAATATCTTTGAAGTCAATAACAAATTTCTTGGCAGGCATACTCATTAATTGTAAATTACAAATAACAAATTTCAAATGCCCAATTAATTGAACATGCTTAAACGAGGGACTCTTTTAGTTTGAGTATCCAGGGCTCGGGACCGGGATCTTCATTTCGGAGAATGCTTAGGTGATAACCTACCCATGCAGAGTAATGTGCCAGCTCCAGTGCCTGCGAAAGAATACTTGATCCTTTTAAGGTATAACTTGAATATGTAAGTCCCTGTTCATCAAATATTTTTTTAGTTACTTCGAATCTTTTTTTAACTCTCGGGTGGAGGAAATTACTTTCAAAAAATAAATATTTCAAATTTTGCTTTACAAACTCAGGTTTCCCCGTTGCCTCAACCAATACATGATTCACCTCAGGAAAATCAAAAAAGAGTGTGAATACCCGGCCAATTTCGCAAATTGCATTCCTCCCCGCGTTTAATGATCCAAGAAATGGCCGACCTGAAAAAAGTACAGGTATTGTATCTGCAAACCAGCCGGCTTTTGCCTCCGCATCCCAAGATTTCCTGATTTCGATAAGTTCGATCAACGCATTATCCAACTCATCTTTTGTAAGTTTAATTACTCCGATTTTGGACAAGACCCCGGCCAGTGCTCCAAAAGAAATTCCAAGCCCGGACTTTGGAAATCTTGAAGGATTTGTTTCAATATCCTCTACAACCGCGCCTGCAATAACTCCTTCATTAATCATATCTTTTAATTTTCCTCCTGTTGTAACTGCAACTATTGTGGCTCCTGCTTTTATCGCAACATCAACCGAGGATAGTGTTTCCTCGGTGTTGCCGGAGTAGGAATTGGCAATAACAAGCGTTTCTTTGTTTACCCAAATCGGCAATCCATAATCGTTATGAATATCAATATCGACTCCGGTTTTAAAGTCGTTCTCATAAATTCCTTCCAAGATTTTGGCGGCGTTACTGGATCCACCCATGCCACTAATAATAACTGCTTGGGGCGAAAATTCCGCAATATTAGCGCTGTAAGCCTCATTAAAACTATTTCTAATTTGATCGGGAAAAAGCTCCAAAGACTTACCAATTTGAAGACTGTCTATAGTTTCCATGATCATTATTTATTAAGTTCCAAGAGTTTATCAATAACCTCCATCCCACCAAGCTCTTCATTCCCGCTTGTATAGTAATCTGATTCCAATGATATTTTATCTGTAGTTATTCCAATTCCAGCTGCATCAGTCATTGATTTATCATTTGGACCATTTCCGATTGCCATAGTTTGGTGAACCCCAATACCGATTTGTTTTGCCAAAATTTTAACTGATTCACCTTTGTCTAAAATTTTTGGAGCAATATCAAAAGCTTCACCGTTCCAGATACAATAAAATTCACCTTCTGGATCGTCCTTTTTCATAATCTCAGCTACTTCTGGAAGCTCGCTTGATGCGTGAAGTGTTAGTAAAAATTGTTTTAATTCAAAATCCGCAAGCTCAGGCTTATCTCCTACCAATTTTGAAAGGTCGTTTCGAAGAAGTCTCATTTTTTCTAGTAGGCGGTTATCAAATTTTTTATTTTGTATAAGTTCACCATTAAGAAGTGTAAATATTCCGATCTCGCTTATGAGCGCAAAATTATCCCAAAGCAAATCGTTAAATACATCCGTCAGATATAGCGAACTTCTGCCAGAACAAATTGCCACAAAATAAAACTTTTTAAGTTCCTCAAGTTTCGCTTTCATATCGGATGATAGATTTGAAGTTTTAATTGTAAACTTTGTACTGTCTTCAGTTTTAAGTTCTTCTATCTGGGTACCTTTTTTAACTGTGACGCCATCAACGTCAAAGACTACCAACTTCAACTGATTAATATCTTCTTTTGTTAGTTCGGCTATTGCTTTCACACTATCATTTTAGTTTTTTAACAATAAGAAGGTCAAGTGACGAAACTAAATCTCCTTTCCCAGTCTTTGCATCAACATCCATTTGAGCAAGTGATTTAATAATTTCGGTTAATAGCAATTCTGTAAACTTTGAGCTTTGGCTATTTAGTTTCGAAATTTTCCAAGGAGGAAAAGTAGTTGACGCCGAATCAGTTTTTACCCAATATAAATCACGGAACTGTTTGGCAATAACAGTAAACACAAACTCAACAGGTTCAGTTTCGATAATCATGTGGAGCTCTCTTAGACAGGTTTTGTAATTGCCAGGATACAAATGTTCTAAAAATCCCCATATAATTTTTGGTATTGGAAATGCTTCAAGTTTTGTATCTTTTGGAAGAGCTTTAAGAATCAGTTGAGAAACTGCGTCACCATGGTAAATAACAAGTGTGCCTTTTATTGAATCTGAATTATTGTTTATCCATTCCACTTCCGTTTTACCAAGTTTTTTTATGTCTCTAAGAATATAAAATCTCTCGGTTTCAAATAGTGAAATGCCGGAAAGACTTTCGGGGAGGCTTAATGTAGATTCATCAATATTAATAATTTCCCACGAGCGCTCTTTGGCTGACTCAATAAACTTTTTAAGTCTTTCAAAACTTTTTAAATTATTCTCCCCATGTAAAACTATTATTTTCATTATTATTGTACGACTAGCTTATGAGGACAGTCCTATAAAGCTATTTGAAATTTCTTAAATACTTATCAACAAGATCGTGAACCATTCCATGAAAATTTCTTTTACCTCGTCTTATATGTGGCACTAGTGCACCTGAGAAGTTTTTGGGAATGTGGGCCAGCTCATGCAGAAGTACTTCATCCTGTTGTCTTTGCGGAAGCTTGTCAAAATGCTCGGAAATTACTTCTATAATATATGCGGGCGTTACGTCAAGACTTCTTTGCCAAAGAGATGGCAATCCCCAAGTTCTGGCATATGCTCTGGTTTTGCTATTAATTGATCTATAAATAAAAAGGCGGCCTGAGACTACCCAATCAATTTCTGCATGTTTAACCAAGAGATGAATCCTTTTTCTTATATCGGGCGCATCACTCCACTCTATTTTTAGGCTACTTCGTTTCACCCTAGTATCATAGTATCTTGCCAGTCTTTTATCTAGAGCTTGTAAACGTCTGCTCCGTCTTTTACATTTTCAGAAGTCTTAAGTCCCACTACATCACCTTTTTTGGCCGACTCTACCTTATTATGTTCGATTTGTATTGAATCAACGTTTTGTTCAAACAAATCTTCACCACCCCTTACAAATTTTATTTTATCACCTACCACCAAAGGCGCATCAAGGTCCACTATGGCTACACCAATCTTGTCATAAAAATGACTAACTTTGCCTATTTTAAACATTATTAATCACCCCCCTCCGTAATTTTGAATGCATGTGTCAAAGCAATGGCAAGAGCATCTGCTTCGTTGTCAAAATGAGTCTTTTTGCCTTTCACACTTTTGACGCGGTCTCCTAGAATTTTCCTGATATGTTCCTGAACTTCTTTTTTGTTTGCGCGCCCGGAACCTGTTATCATTTTTTTTATTGTGCCGGGAGCATATTCAAATACCTCCACTTTTGCTTTACTGGCAGCCAAAAGCATGACTCCTTGTGCTTGACCCACAGCAATTACTGTTTTGGCATTTGTTGCGAAAAATATTTTTTCAAAAACAAAAACATCCGGCTTATGAAGGGAGAGAAGCGCCAAGGTTTCTTCGAAGATTTTTTCAAGTCTATGCTCTTTAAACCCATTTTTATCAGTTTCAATAAGACCCCAGGTTATAACCTCATTTCCTTTTTCCGTTAAACGCACAAGACCGTATCCAGTAGTAGCAGTTCCCGGATCAATTCCTAAAATTAACATCAGCTACATTATATACTACTTCTTCCGCTTGCCGGCCGTCTTCTTTTAATATACTTTAATTATTTTTGAATATTCAATAGTGTCTCCATTTACAATCAAAGCCACAACATCGATTCTTATTTTTTTGGGAAGTTCGGGATGAATAAGTGAATAATACTCTGCAGTTTTTTTGATTTTTCCAAGTTTTGATGCCGTAACCGCTTCTTGGGGTAAGCCAAAACGTACATCTTTTCTAGTTTTAACTTCAACAAAAACCAACGTATCTCCCTCTTCCGCAACAATGTCAATTTCACCAAAACGACTCGAAAAATTACGGTCAATAATCGTATATCCGTTTTTAACAAGGATTTCTGAAGCTATTTCCTCACCTTTTTTTCCGAAGAACTTTTTTTGGTTTGCTGGCTTCATTCGCACGAGTGCTGGCTCTTCTAAAAATAAGGTCAACTTCTGTGGGCGACTTGGTTCTTGTATAGTAAAGCTTTGCCCGTTTAATACCTTCCGTACCCTTTTTTACAACCACAATCTTTTCGATTGATGGAAGTTCTATTGGAAATATTTTTTCAATACCAATTCCCGCCTCGCCAATCCTTCTTACTGTGAAGGTCTTTCCGGGGTTTCTGCCTTTAATTTTAAGCACCATGCCCTCGAATATTGATTCACGATTTTTGTCGCCTTCCTTGATTTTTTGGTGTACTCGGATGCGGTCCCCAACACCAAATTCCACCTCTTTTAGGATTATTTTAATAGCCATATGGGCTATTGTACCATCAGAGAGCGCTACCTTCAAGGACGCCTGAGATGCTCTTGGCCAAGGTCTCGTTCCAGGCAATTTTAAAAGGAAGCTTGATCTTTTTCCCTCCATCAAAAACCAGATACCCGGTTTGGGTGCCTAAATTCTCAGTCAGTAGAGATTTTAACCTTTTTAGAGAGTCTGCGCCCACACCCGCAGGCACACTTATATATACCTCGCGCTCTTTATTTTCAGAAAAATTGGCAAGTGTCTCAATAGACTCGACAATTAGTCCCACATCTTCATCCCGCAAGTCCACCCTGGCATGAATCAAAAGAGGCTGGCCTTCAACCCAAAAATCACGCGTATCTCTGAAAATTTTGGGAAATACCACAGTTTCAATAATTCCCGTTCCATCATCAATTTTTGCAAATGCCATTTCGGCACCGGTTTTTTTGGTTAAAATTACCCGCACTTCGCATACAACAGCGGCAATACGAACCGTCTCGTTTACTAACTCATGTCCTCCAAGTTCAAATATTTTATGTGTAGCCTCACGCTCAAGAGGTCCAACAATATCTTGAATCGGTCTTCCGGATAATGAATATCCCAATAGTTGCCTTTCCAAAGTTTCAAGCTCAATCTGAGGCAGCTCCTCAATCGTTTCATTTATATTCAGGCTTTGCTGAGAAGTCTTAACTATTTCCTCTGACACAAAAAGCCCGCCTTGATTATCGTCCCCTTTTGGTTTTGTAACCTTCTCACGGATTGAGTCAAGAGACGCCAGAATTGCGGCTCTGTTGCCAAACTTGCTCAAAGCTCCAACTTTAATCAAGCTTTCCAAAACTTTTTTATTGACGCGTCTTCCATCGATTCTTGAAAAAAAATCGGGAAGTGAGACAAAATTTCCGTCCTTGCGCGCCAAAAGAATTGCCTCAATTGCAGCAACTCCAACATTTTTGATTGCCGAAAACCCAAATCTGATTGACATTCCGTCTAGTGAATCAATGTCCTTTGAAATCTCAAAGCCAACCCCTGATTCATTGATGTCTGGTGGAAGAACTTTTATCCCCATTCTTTTACATTCATTGATTGCCGCAGAAATTTTTTCTTTATCGTCTGATTCAGCCGTCAAAAGCGCTGTCATATATTCAACGGTAAAATTAGCTTTCATGTACGCAGTTTGATATGCAACCATTCCATAACTGGCAGCATGAGCCTTATTGAATCCATAAGACTGAAACGGCTCAAATAACTTCCAAAGATCTTCCGCAAACTGTTTAGTTTGACCATGATTCACGATTCCTGTCTCGAACTTCTCACGCTGGGCTGCCATTTCTTCCGGAATTTTCTTTCCAACCGCCTTTCTGAACTTATCCGATTCCTCCCAAGTGTATCCCGCCAAATCAATCGCACAAAAAAGAAGATCGTCCTGATAAACAATCAGTCCGTATGATGCGCCCAAAAACTTTTCCATTCGCGGGTCCAAATATTTCACAAGATTTAGATTATTTTTACGTTTTATATATTCGGGGATTTGCGAGATTGGCCCCGGTCGGTATAGGGCAACCATAGCCATCAGGTCCTCAACCCGGTTTGGCTTAAGATCTTTAATATATTTTGTCATGCCTCCGCTCGCCAATTGAAAAACACCCATTGTTTCTCCGCGAGTTAGCATCTCAAAAGTTTTTTTATCTGTCAAAGGAATCTCTTGAATATTAACAGCCTTGCCTCTAGTCTTTTTAACGATATCAATGGATGCGCCAAGTATAGATAAATTGCGAATTCCAAGAATATCAATTTTTAACAAACCTACATCCTCAGATGCGTGCATTTCATATTGGGTAATTATTTTATCCCCGGAAGGTTCCCTTTGGACCGGTGAAAAATCAGTAATTTCCGATGGCGCCACGACAATTCCTGCCGCATGAACCGATACGTGCCTGGCAGACCCTTCCAATTGCATTGCCAAATCCATCACCTTCTTGGTATCTGCATCCGCGTCATAAAGTTCCTTAAGTTCAGAAACTTCTATTAACGCTTTTGTAATTGTTATCGGGAATCCTTGTTTTGGAGGGGGAATTATCTTGGCAATTTTATCTCCAACTGAATAAGGATAGCCCAAAACCCGTGCAACATCCCGAACTGCGGCTCTACTTAGCATCCTTCCAAATGTGCAAACCTGAGCGACCCTGTCTTTTCCATAAGTTTTTGTAATATAACCAATGATTTCTTCACGTCTATTATCTTCTACATCTAAATCGATATCTGGTGGAGAAGGTCTTTTTGGACTCAAAAACCTTTCAAACGGCAGATAATATGTAAGTGGATTTACTGTAGTGATTCCCAAAACATAAGAAACTAATGATCCGGCAGCAGAACCTCTTGTATTGGTAATTATTCCTTGAGTATTTGTCCAATTAGCTAAATCCATAACTATTAAAAAATATGGAGCATAGCCTTTAGAGCAAATGATCTCGAGTTCATAATCAAGCCTCGATAACGTTTCTTTATCGGGTTTTTCAATTCTTTGCATGAGCCTTTCATGAGCCATCTTTCTAAGTTGTTGTTCTGGTGCAACTCCTTTTGGCAATCGTACTTTTGGAAAAAACCATTTCCCCAGTGTTATTTCCACATTGCATTTGTCCGCAACTTTAACTGTATTCTCCAATGCATCGGGAAGATCGGGGAAAAGTTCCTTCATTTCTTCCGGGGACTTTACATAAAAAGTCCGGGCATCAATATATCTTAATCTTTTGGTGTCGGTTACGGTTTTCCCGGTTGAAATACAAACCAAAGCATCTTGTGCAAATGCATCTTCTTGTTTAATATAATGAGCATCATTTGTGGCAATTATTGGGATGCCCAAATCACGGCTGAGCTTAACTATTCCTTTATTCCATTTATTTTCTGAATCCTGAAGGTCCTTTAGATTGTTTTTTATTTCCGCTGTACCAGCCGACGAGATCCATTTTCCAAATTCATGTCTTTGAAGTTCCAAATAATAATCGTCGCCAAATGTGTCCAAATACCAGACGGCTATTTTCTTTGCATTTTTGTAATTATCATTAATCAAAGCTTTTCCAATCTCACCCTGGGGACAGGCGGATGAGCAAATCAAGCCTTTTGAATATTTTTTTAAAAGTTCGTGATCCATACGGGGTCTGTAATAAAATCCGTCGAGCTGGGCAATGGAGGACAACTTCATTAAGTTTTTGTAGCCTTCATTGTTTTTGGCCAACAGAAGTATGTGGAAATTTTGCCTGCTTTTATCACCCTTATCTTTTAAGTCTCCATCAGTAATGTAGCCTTCCATTCCCAAAATTGGCTTAATTCCCTGTTTCTGCGCATTTTTATAAAACTCAATTTCCCCATACATCACACCGTGATCTGTAATTGCCAGAGAGTCCATTCCCTGCTCTTTTACATGCGAGATCAACTTTGGAATATTTGATAGGCCGTCAAGAAGCGAGTACTCAGTATGGCAATGAAGATGGGTGAATTTACTAGCCATTTTTAGAATTTTTCTTTACTTTATACATTTCTTTATCAGCTCTGTTTAAGGCAAAGTTAAGGTCTTCATCAATACCTGTTGTGCTATTTCCAATACTTAAGGAAAGACCCATTTCAGCTAGCAAATCTCCTTCTTCCATCTCGTTAAGTGAAATTTCCATTAATCCGATCATTCTTTTTTTTAAATTATCTGCTTGAATTTCATCTGTGTATGGTAGCATTGCAACAAATTCATCGCCTCCGGTTCTAGCTAAAATATCTGAAGCTCTACTCGCATCTTTCATTACTTGAGATATAAAAATTATAACTTGATCTCCAGCTTCGTGACCCCATTCGTCATTGGCATCTTTAAAATTATCAATATCAAAATATAAAAACGAGATTGGGACACTTTCTCTCTCATGGATATTTTGGAATATTTCTATATTTCGATTTAAACCTCTTCTATTTAGCAATTTCGACAATGGATCTATTTCTGCCTCCTTCTCTTTAGAGGCTAACATTTTGCCGATTTCATCAGGACTCTTCTCCTTTGCCCACTCTGACCAAATTTCTTCTCTGCTTTGATTCAAGTTTGGGCCAATTGATACTTCACTCATTTTTGTATTTTTTCTAATAATTTCTCGCGGACTGTTTGCGTATTTCCTTTTCCCTTTAACTCCTTCTGTACCATTCCAATCAAAAATCCAATCACATTTCCATTGCCGTTTTGATAATCACGAACTGCCTTAACATTCTCCATTAAAACACTTTTCACGGCATTTTCAACATCATCATTCGAAGAATACACAACTTTGGTTAGTTCTACAATCTTTTTAACTAGTCCTGCCGGCTCCGGATACTCGTGATCCAACTTTTTATTAACCATCAGGTCCGCAATGTTTTTTGCTGACAGGGGGGACCCCTGTCCGATCTTAACGGCCTCCTCGAAGTAATCAGCGCGAGACTTTTCTGAAACTAAAATGTCTATTGAGTCTTTTGATAATTTATATTCAGATTCAAACCTCTTTCTTTTTTTCTCCGGCAGTTCTGGAATTTGAGATTTAAGATTTGAGATTTGAGATTTTCCGATGCTAAGCGGAGGTATGTCTGGTTCCGGAAAATACCTGTAATCTTTTGCATCCTCCTTGCTACGCTGTAGGAAAGTTGTTTGTTTTATCTCATCATACCCACGCGTTTCATTATCAACTTTTTCGCCTTTATCCAATATTTCTTGCTGACGTATAATTTCTGCATTAACAGCCTTTTCCAAGAATTTAAATGAATTAATGTTTTTTAGTTCAACCTTATAGTCTGGCAAGTTTTGACTTTTGACATTTGAGTTTTGAGTTTGCAATGATATGTTTGCCTCAAGCCTCATTGAGCCTTTTTCCATGTCTGCATTACTAATTTCCAAATATCTTGCGATCAACTGAACTTCTTTAAGGAATATTACGATTGTATCTGTATCATGAAAATCAGGTTCAGTAACCATTTCCATCAGCGGCACGCTACTCCTATTGAAATCAATTAATGAAACTTTATCTCCGTTAACTGTCTGGTGTACAAGTTTACCTGTGTCTTCCTCCAAATGAATTCTCCTTATATGAATGTCGCGGAACTTGCCGCTTTTACAAAATGGAAGATCGTATTGTGAAATTTGATATGACTTTGGAAGATCGGGATAAAAATAATGTTTGCGGTCAAATTTTGAAAATTCATTAACGTCACATCCAAAAGCTAGTCCAAATTTTAAAGTATTTTCAACTGCAATTGAGTTTAAATACGGCAAAGCTCCTGGAAGTCCCAAACAAACAGGGCATGTTTGAGTGTTGGCTTTTTTCCCAAAATGGTCGGCTGGACATCCGCAAAAAAGTTTACTGTTTGTTGACTGCTCAATGTGGACTTCCAGTCCGATTATTGGTGTGTATTTCACTAAAAATTGTTTTCTATTAATTCATTTCCACTTTTATACATGTATGTAAAAATTGCCAAACATCCCGCTCCCATCAGAAAAAGAATAAGTTTTACTCCCAAAAATTCTGTAATGAATCCCGAAAATATAACCGGGAATATCGTAATTATGGTCACCATGAACCAAAAGTTGCCAAAAACTCTTCCTCTTATCTCGGCAGGTGTAGTCTCCTGTAAAAATGTAAGTGCAGGGATATTTGCCAAAACATATCCGATTCCTGCAAATATAATTAAAACGATTGAAGCTATAAGTCTGTAGATTAATGGAATAAATGAAACCCCCAACGACAAACCGAAAAATGCTATCCCCACAAAAATTAGACCTATTTCAATTAGTGCTTTCTTCCTTACACCATTTTTAAGCTCTCTTGGAACAATTACCGACCCAATAAATGCCCCAATTCCTGCAGGAACTACAACCAAAAGTCCGGAATAGCTAAGCCCAACTTTTAATATTTGCGTGCCAATTATTGGAAGATTGGCGATTATAATGGCCAAAGGCACCTGAAGTACTAAAAGTAAAAGTAAGGGGTACAAAACCGCTTTTTTGGATTTAATAAAGCGATATCCCTCCACAATGCTTGAAAAAAACTTTGTTATCAACTTCTCAAAGCTTTCAGGAATTTTGGTTGTGTCCTTCATATCTGTCAAAAATGAAACACTGACAAAAGCGACAAAAAGAAATGCTGCACATAAAATTAAACTGCCGTTAAATCCAATTAGTCTCTCCATTATTCCTCCAAAACCAAATCCCACTATTAATGCTGACTGCTGAGTAATAAAAAATATACTATTGGCCCCGGCCAAATGCTTTTTATCAACTACCAAAACCAATGAAGCGGATTCTGCCGGAACATAAAACTGATTAAAAAATGAATATGCCAAAACTACAAAATAAAGAAGAAATATTGACTGCGTCTGAAAAAATATGAGAAGAACAACGCTCGCCGCCTGCAATAGGTTTGTAAGCATCAGTATTTTCCTTTTATTTATTATGTCAACCGATGCTGCCCCGATTGGCCCAAAAAATATTGAAGGGAGCGCGTAAGTTACCCAAAGAAGTGCTGTGGCAATAGATGAGCCTGTTATTGTAAAAAGGCGCGTTAACAAGAGAAAGTTCATCATGTTTACAGTAACTTGGGACAGTATTTGAGAAATCCAGAGATAACTAAAACTTGATCTTGTAATTATTTTTATATATTCTTTCATAAGTTATTTCAAGCTTTGCTTTAGCCAGAAGGCGCAAGCTATGCTTATGCTATTTTGCAATCGACGGAACGTATCCCACTTCTTTGTGAAACTTTTTACCGATATCAAAAAGAATATTTTCAGAAAACCTTGGTCCCAAAAGCTGGAATCCCATAGGGGGTCCTTTTTTGGAAAATTCGAATGGAACAGAAAGTCCTGGAATTCCTGCCAAATTGGCACCCGCTGTATAAACATCAGCTAAATACATTTGAAGCGGATCGTCTGATTTTTCTCCAATTTTGAAAGGAGGTGTTGGGAAAACGGGTGAAATTATTGCGTCAATTTGGCTAAATGCATTATCAAAATCTTCAATTATTTTTGATCTAACTTTTTGGGCTTTAAGATAAAAGGCGTCATAATAGCCTGCTGACAGCACATAAGTTCCCAGCATAATTCTTCTTTTTGCTTCCGCTCCAAATGTGTCCCGTCCGTTCCCGTATCTAATCCCATCAAATCTTCCGAGGTTCGAAGAAACTTCTCCTGACATCACAATGTAATAAACAGGGACTGTGTATTTTGTGTGAGGTAAAGAAATTTCCTTAACATCTATTCCAATTTTTTTATATATTTTTATAGCCTCGTTTATGTTATTCTCGACCTCTTTGTCGAGTCCTCCTGCAAAATATTCTTTTGCTACCCCAATTGTAATTTTAGATTTAGAATTTGTTTGAGATTTGGAACTTGATGCTTGAAAATTCCTGACGGTTGCATCACGTCCATCTTCTCCTTTAATTGTGTTGAAAATTGTCTCTACATCTTCGATTGAGTGTCCGAATGACCCTACCGTATCAAGAGATGAGGCCATAGCAATTACGCCGTAGCGGGATATTGCGCCGTATGTTGGTTTAAGTCCAACAACTCCACAAAAGTTTGCTGGCTGCCTTACGGAGCCTCCTGTATCGGTTCCAACTGAAATGAGGGACATTCCGGCAGAAACCGCCACCGCAGAACCGCTCGAAGACCCTCCTGGAACATATTCTTTATTCCAAGGGTTTTTCGTAGGACCATAATCAGAATTTTCTCCGCTTGCTCCGTGTGCCCATGCATCGCAGTTTGTCTTTCCAATCATTATCGCGCCTGCCACTTCCATTTTCTTTACAACAGTTCCGGAATAGGCAGGAACATAACTTGATAAAACCCTAGAGCCTGCGGTAGTTCTTACCCCTTTTGTTAAAAACAAATCTTTATATGCAACAACCGCACCAAATAAAGAGTGTGACTCAAAAAAGTCTGCTTTCAGTATCGAATTATCGATATATTTTGCCTTCTTATATGCTTCGTCTTCCGTAACGGTCATAAATGCATTTAATCCTTTATCTTTTTTCTTTATTTCTGAAAGATATGAGTCTACGAGCTCAACCGCCGAAAATTCTTTTTCCAAAAGTCCTTTTTGAGTTTCCTTTATCGTCAGTGGCGTCTTCATCATTGTTACTGGTAATTTCATTTGCCAGTCCTTTCCGAAAGAATTGCGGGGACTTTAAAATAGCCATTATGCGTTGCGTCAGTTCCGGAAAGGGATTCGTCCTGAGTTAATGCTTGCTCAGAAGAAACTTCATCCATTCTTAAAACATCTGTCAACCCGGTTGTTTGGCTGGTTGGTTCAACGTCTTTTGGGTCCACTTCAGAAAGCTCACTAATGT
>ERZ1292625.148-Hain-H41-01um-R1-148-length-116888-cov-15_pt2 | contig 33191 bp, 29 predicted proteins | sample MGYA00564400_ERZ1292625 | MGnify/ENA primary metagenome ERZ1292625 (study PRJEB36523, sample SAMEA6512639) | groundwater metagenome | collected 2019-01-08 | study: AquaDiva: Metagenomics assemblies of 32 groundwater samples
CAAGCGAAGCATTGCTACCTGAGGTAATGGTGGTCTGGGGCGATGTGAGGCTTACGGTAGGAAGTGGGACAACAGCGGTAACCGTGATGGTGACACTACGGTTAGTAGAACCTGTGGTGTTGGTACAGGTCAACGTGTAGGTACCGGTTGCGGTGAGAGCGGTTAGGGTTTGAGTACCACTCGTTGCCTTAGCTCCACTCCATGCGCCGGATGCGGTACAGCTGGTTGCATTGGTCGAAGACCATGCAAGCGAAGCATTGCTACCTGAGGTAATGGTGGTCTGGGGCGATGTGAGGCTTACCGTAGGAAGCGGGAGTGCGGTGACCGTTACCGTGGTTGACTGTGCAGAAGAACCGCCGGCTCCGGTACAGGTCATAGTGTAGGTGGTTGTGATGGTAGGGTTGAATGCTTGGGTGCCACTGATTGCTTTCGTTCCCGTCCAACCATTGCTTGCCGTACAGGTGGTGGCGTTGGTGGATGACCAGGTTACCGTGATGGGGCTGCCACTGGTGACTGAAGCAGGGGTGGCAGAGATTGTTACTGTAGGGACGGGAGTTGCTGCCATGACCGTGATGGTGACACTCTGACTTGCGGAACCTGCGGTGTTGGTACAGGTGAGGGTGTAGGTACCGGTTACCGTTGGGGTTAATGTTTGGGTTCCTGAAAGTGCTGCGTTACCACTCCATGCTCCGCTTGCGGTACAGGAGGTTGCTCCAGTCGATGACCAGGAGAGGGTTGCACTACCACCTGAGGTTACCGAGGATGCTGATGTGGTGAGGGTTACCGTAGGTGGTGTCACGGGTACGGTGACGGTAATGGTGACCGATTGCGTCACACTGCCACCGGCTCCCGTACACATCATGGTGTAGGTACCGGTTGAAGTGATGTTGCTAATGGTTGCGGTTCCCGAGATGCCCGTGACTGAAGGTACACCACTTAGGCTACAGCTGGTAGCGTTCGTGGTAGACCAGGTCAAGATTGATGCTGAACCGCTACTTACCGTCGTGGGGGATGCGGAGAGGGTGAGGGTGGGGGGAAGAACCGAGGCAGAGGTGACGGTGGTGTTGGAAACGACCACTGTCGTCGCTGTTCCCGTGTTGTTCGACGTGACCGCAAGACCAATATAGTCGGTGCCAGTCATAGTGATATTGATATTCCCCACAAGGGTCCAAGGTCCGGTTGCAGTGGTACCATAGTATGAGGTGAGGGTGTTTCCTGCACGCACCAAACGAAGGAAAATAGGAGTAGTTCCTGTGTAAAGATCGACGGAAGTCGATGCACCATCTTGCGCAGTCCTTCGTTGAAATGAGATGCCATTTGCGGCACTAATAACCAACATGGCATGTGTACTTCCTCCGGTCAGGGAATCGCGGATCATAACACCTGCCTTTGCCCAGTCTGCAGTATTTACCAAAGAATCGACGCGGGCAATAATTTCTGCGTCTCCGGTGATGGGTTGATTCACAAAGCTGAAGTGGTCAGTGTTGTCCCAAATATCAGGTCCTCCCACTGAAATAGTGAAAGTGTTGGTGGTGAAAGACGCCGTTCCCGCGGGAGTTGGTGCACCGATGTCAGTGAGCGTCCAAGGTGCGGGAAGTGAGCCTCCACCTCCACCACCACCTGAAGCACCGCCAACCGTAATCGTCGCTGACTGAAGTGATGAGGTTCCGCCACTTCCCGTACAGGTGATACTGTAAGTGCTGGTGGTTGCAGGACTCAATGTTGCCGAACTTGCAGTGCCCAAGGTGCCACTCCAACTACCAGATGCGGTACATGCTGTCGCGTTGGTAGAGCTCCAGGTGAGGGTTGAGCTTCCGCCACTGGTAATTGTTGTTGGGTTTGATGAAATCGTTACCGTGGGTACTGGTGTGCCGCCACCACCTCCACCTCCACCACCACCACCACCTGAAGGTGCACCGCGGGGAACAATCCCCCACACGGGCTCGAGTGAGTAGTCTGGTGTCCCCATGCTCACAAATTGATTCCAGGTGGTCAAAGTAGCGGCACCTGCATCAACTGCCATTGCCAGTGCTGGCTGCATGTTGGAATAATAGCCGGTACCAGAAGTTGGGTAGCCTGTTAGCATGAGACCTGATGTTGGGCATGCTTGCGCCGACTCAACAGGAAAGTTCGCCTGATATAATTGTTGAAAATTAGAGTAGTATGAACCAGACAAATTTACGATTCCGGCAGGGTATCCGTATTGAGTAGCCCAATATGGACAATAACCATTACCTCCCTCACCCATACGACCAGCGGGCCACAAATTTAGCCAATTTTTCATTGAAAGGGCGTTGGTGCTCGTATAGCCAAGGTCTACAGCCCAGTTGAAAACTGCGCCGAAAAAATCATTTTGCCATGGTGAATACTTGGTAGGCCAGTCGTAATCCTGAATTGCTCCAAGTGTATTTGCTGGCGCCAAAGACCATTTGGTCGCTTTGTCATCAATATTATTGTACAGCTTTGTGACGAAATAATTTTTTAACGGCGAGCTGTCTGGGGTGACAGCAGCAGCACCGGCAAGAGTTCGAATCCCCCAAGCCTGACTTCGATTTTGCCCAGTTATAACTCCTTTATCATATTGACGATATGAGTCATTGTTTTGCACCATCCCCCAATTGGCAAGGAATTGTAATTCTTCCAAATAATAATAATCACCCGTAAGCACGTAGCCAAGATAGCCAACCAATGGAGAGTGAGCAATATCATGAGCATTAGGATTTCCTCCAGCCCCTAAAACAAGTCCGCTGTCGGTCGACTGTTCCGTTGCGTACGGATATGTATCGATGGATATTGGCAAACCTGTCCCCTCATCACGATAGTGATAACTAAACGCGCCGCCACCGCTATCATTAGCAAGGACTGCATTGTAGGCACGAATATCTGCGCCCATAACATACGACGCATACCATTCAGGCATGAGACCAATTTGTGGACTATACCCTGTGCCCGACCAATCCGCACGCAGATTTGCAATACTCATTGGTACAATAGTTTGTGAATACGAGTTGAGGACACTAGCTTGTGGTGTTACCTTTGCATAATTCGGCACCATCTTTGTGTCCCTCAAATACTGTGTATCCGGCTTTGCATAAATCTTCGGATCCGTATTGTTCCACCATCCCACTTGATGCCACCTCGTATGGTGGTACTGGGTGAGGTTCAATCCCCCGTTGTTATAAATAGTAGTCCCGCCTACGGTGAATGTGGGTATGTAAGTAAAAGAAGTTGCTCCCGCTTTGAATGACCAGTTATTCTCCACCACCGCGTCCACTCTCACTTTCGTAATCGGAGAACCTGAATAGGCACGCACATGGAAGTACGCGGTGAGGTGGGGGTGCGGAGTTCCTCCTGCGGTTTTGACGGGTCCTCCCACGATCCATTCAGAGACTTCGGGACCAGAGAGTCATTGAATGGGGGTGGTGGTTTGGAGGAGGTTCTTGGCAGATGCGGTGTAGACGGTGCCACCGACATTCAAGCTCACCTGAGAATCAAAGGTGGTAGCAAGGAGGTTGGTGAGAGAAACGGGAGTTGGTGCTGTGCCACCTGCTTGTGCGGAAAGGGTGATGGTCTGAGTTCCACTTCCTGCAAGTGAAGGGAGTTTGGCGGTAAGAATGGCGTGCCTCAAGGATCCATCAGCGTGGGTTGCTTTCTTGTCGACTTGGAGGGTGACGGGGTTGTTACTTGCATCTTTGGCGATGACGGTAGAGCCTGCGGGTACGTCACCTTGTTTAAAGACATGACCGAAAGTAATGGGGGCGTTGGTTTGTGCTGTGGCAGTAGTGTTTTGGAGTTGGACTGTGGTGATGGAACCAGAGGGGGCTGGAGTTGAAGAGGTTACCGTGACAACTACTGATTGTGCCACCGTTCCCCCACTTCCTATACAGGTGAGGGTGTAGGTACTGGTGCTGGCTGGAGTGAGAGAAGCTGAGCTTGCGGTGCCGAGGGTGCCACTCCATGCACCGCTTGCAGTACAACTGGTTGCGTTGGTTGATGACCACGTGAGGGTGGTGGGTGAACCACTGGTTACTGAAGTTGGGTTTGCGGAAAAAGTGAGAGTGGGTGCGGGAGTAGGAGTGCTTGAAATACTGACGGTGACTCCCTGAACAGCAGAACCACAGGTGAGGGTGTAGGTTGCGGTTGCCGTGAGAGGGCCGGTGGTTTGTGAACCGCTTGTTCCTTTGACACCACTCCATGCACCACTTGCGGTACAACTAGTTGCATTAGTGGATGTCCAAGACAAGGTTGCTGAACTTCCACTCGTGACAGAAGTGGGGGTGGCAGAGAGGGAGACGGTGGGGGTGGTGCCGCCACCTCCGCCGGAGACGGGGAGTTTGTATGCATAAACATTCTCGGTGGTTTTATTTACCACAATGAACGCATTCTTTGAGGGTATGTAGCGGAAACGACCATAGGTTCCGCGACCGTTTGCCGCAGTTGGCGTAATGGTATTTGTAGGAGCAGGATTTACTGCGGTCCATACCCACGTAGTAGGATTTAAAGTATACACAACTGCTCCACCATTCCATGCCACAAATTGATTACTTGCCGTGTCATAGACAAAACCCGGGTCACCTGCGCTCAAAATACTTGTCGCACCGGTAGAAGTAACACTTTGACGGGTCACGTTTGCTGGATTTGAAATATCCCATACAATGAACTTACCGTCACCTATGCCAACCATGTTGTGACGAATAGGATCGATGGCCATCGTCATAGCATAATCAAACGCAAGATCACTGTTTCCATTATCCCCCTTAACCCATGTATTGGTTGATGGGTTATACCGATACAAAGCAGTTGCCACATCATACGATGGGTCATAACCCGTACCTTTCATCCATGTGTCCCCAGTCCCTGAATCATATGCTGTTGTTGCACCAATTCCATACCCGGAAGCATCTGCCAGTCTAGACCAACTATTGGTGGATAAGTTTAACGCCATGGTGTAACCGGTGTGACCACCACCTGCTTCACAAAAACTACCGATACCAAACGTCACAAAAGAATCGAGCGTTGGTACATACTGAAGAAAATTGTAGGTGTGACTAGACGCTGGACGACCATCGGGATTAAGAGGTGCACACTGCGTAACAGGATTACTTGGTTCGGTAAGTCGGGACCATAACCCTGTGCCGATGTTAAAAGCATACACTTCATTGCCTCCATACCCCGCATGCCCACCACCCGTCACAATAAGACGGTCGCGTGTCGTATCGTACGCACCCCCTGCCCAATCATCCATAACCGCTTGCTGTCCCTCAACACCAGAGTAGCTACAATTTCGCGCAGGACATGGATCCACCGCACTCATGTTTGAGTTTGGAAACATGTACCACTCTCCCGGCGCGAGTGTATCAATCGGTCCCGCTGATACCAATGACGGAAAGAGAACTGTCATGAAAATGACGGCTAATAATCTTAGGAAACTTTTAAGAAATGTTTGGGGCATGGTGATGGGCAATGATTACTAAAATTAATATTAAAATATGCCTCTTCATTATACACTATCCGTATGGGGGGGTGGTAGTGCTTGCTTAAGATCTTAAGAATTAAACCTCTTTGTAACTGACCTTTTTTAAATCTCCTCCTTGTCCGGCATAACGACGCGGGTTTTCCAGAATTTGCGGGTGAGCGCGGTGCGCACTTCCCTCACCTCGGTGTTATCCATGAGTTCGAGAATGAGCCACCATGTAAGAAGCCCCGCAATCCCCGCAACAAACCCTTGTGTGAAAATACCCCAAAACGTTTCGAGGTCGAGATATCGGTAGACATTTCCATCTTTGATACCAAGCACTTGCAAAAATTCATAGGCAACCACTCCTGCAATCATTGAGGCAAAAAGTCCTTGGGTAAAAATAATTTTAACCAAAGAAAACGACTGATTAAAATATTTACGAAACAAATACATAAGGAGTCCAGCATGAAGAAGCATGCCAACTGAATATGCCAAAGGAAGCATAAGCACCTCCGTCCCAACCACCCCTTCTACACGAAACAACGATTCTATAAAATCACGGAAAAAGGAGCTGTATTCGTATCCACGCAGAAGTCCATAACCACCAACAACAATAACCGCCGACGAAAGGATATTCACCACCAAAGGCACAGCATTTCGTTCCGCAGCATAAAACGCCCGCACAAATAAAAGTGAGAGCGACTGAGCGGCAATCGAAATAGCAAAGAGCGCGAGGCACGCGGCGGTTAACATCGTGGCTGTCCAGTCAAACGATCCGGATCCTAAAATCGCTCGGACAATTTGCGCGCGAAGAACTACCATCAACACCAAAATCGGCAACGACCAAAAAATGATGTGCTGCGTCGCCAAGATAACTTGGTTCAAGAATTTTGTTATTTCTTCTTGCGCAAAATGTTTTGAAAGTGACGGAAAAGCGGCTGTCGCATAACTGACCCCGATAATGGCGACGGGAACCGACTGCAAATTGAGCGCAAAGTTGAATACTGTAATCGAACCTTTTTCCATAATAGCCGCAAATGCCACCAGTGCAAAGAGAGCAATTTGATTCGACATCATACCGACCGAACGCGGCGCTGAAACACGTATCACTTCCCACACATCAAAAAACGAGGGTTTAAACGAAACCGTAAGCGAAAAACCGTTTCGAAAGCTCACGAAAAATTGTACAAAAAAATGCAGAAACGCTCCCAGCACTACCCCAACCGCAAGTCCGACTGAGCCGAATATTGGATAGAAAAAAATCGCACCAACAATAATGCCGATGTTGTACAGAAGTGGCGCCAGCGCAAATGCAAAAAACTTACGGAGCATTTGCGTAACACTGCCCAAAAGATTGGAAAGCCCAAGCAGGATTGGGGAAAGAAGGAGGAGGCGCGTCATGGTGACCAGCTCGGCATTCTGAGCAACATCAAACCCGGGAAAGAGCACGTGGGAAAGCCAAGGTACCGCAAAGAAAAGTCCGACGCTCACCCCGACAAGGAGTGTAAAAAATACGGTAAAAATATCATTCAAAAACTTCTGTGCGCGGGCGTCACTTTCGCCTGCCCGCTTGGTAAGAAGAGGAATAATGATAATTGCCGACATAAAAGACGCAATTCCAACAAAAAGAAAATCAGGAATGCGAAATGCCGCGTAATAAATATCGAGCGTCTGACTTGCCCCGAACAAATGAGCAAGCAGGCGGTCACGAAAAAGCGCCAACACCTGAGAAAGGATTGCAAAAAGACCCAAAAGAAAAGCAGCCTCATGAAGGCCGTTCCATTCACGATGAAACAGAGCAAGAAGTTTCTTAACCATTACTACAGAGTATACACAAAGGAGTGAGTGTAATGCAAACTTGAAAGATTTGCATTACCGAGCGAGTGCCGTGTATATTGTACCCAGTTATATACTCGCGAAATTGCTCGGGCGCAAATTTAAAAAACAACCCCCAAATGAAGAAACTAACAGCAAGCAAACAGAGAAAAACCTCGGGTTTCCCCGAGGTTTTTCATGTACCTATATTGAGCAAGCGCAGTACGATATCAAACGTCCCATTCTTTGGGCGAAATACCTGCCTGTCTTAAAATCTCCGAAAGCAACGACCGAGAAATGTCGCCTCTGTGCGGATTGGGTATTCGAAGCTTAAATTCACCCCGAACCATGTATAGATGTTTCGCTCCGGGCAAAGGACACTCAAAGCCAAACTCTCGAAGTCGTTTCAAAAACTCCCGATGAGAAATATTTTTAGGCATGCTTCAGCGTGCGAATACTCCCGCCGTACGAGAAACCGGGAACCGTCTCATGCGAATGAACTTTGAGCAAAAGCCATCCTTCGAGCACTTCATAAAGTTCGTGCCGACATTCTTCGAGATTTTTTGCATTTGCCCACACACCGCGAAACTTTGGAATTTCTCCAAAATAGGTACCGTCCTCAAGAATTTTGTACTTTGCACGCTTAAGGTTTTGATCGATAAATTGATTAATCATACATAAATAATATAACACAAATCGAGCAAAAAGAAAAACCTCGGGTTTCCCCGAGGTTTTTCATATACTCATATCGATAAGCCGAATTCTGTGTCGAGCACCATTGCTAGTGCTCGACGGCAGTCATTTATCTAGGCGGTGAGTTACCCCACCGCTCGAGCGGCACTCCACGCTTGCGCGTGGCACGGCCTTGCACCCAAGTAAGGATTTAGCCGTTTCACCCCGCATGTTGCCATGCAGACTCACCCGTAGAAAATTTCTACGGGTGCCCACTTCTTTCGTTATGGGCGTCTCTGCTCGCACCTCTGGAATTGCTTCCGACGGGCGTTACCCGCTACCCTGCTCCGCAAAATATTGCTACCCTGCGGGAATGTTCGGACTTTCCTCCCCTGCTTGCGCAGGAGCGACTGCCTGATATGGGTAATTATAATTATACCATTTTTTGCACCAAAAAGCAACTTGCTCTGCATGCAAAAAAACCCTTACAGCGTAGGGGTTTTTTTGCATGGTTCATCCTACAAATCTCTCCTTACTCAGCCCAGATGACAAAAGTGAACACCTTTGTTCCATTACCCAATTCGCGTTCATGCAAAGAACTTTTCCCATCGCTTGACCTCTTTATCTCTCTGCCCCACTCTGATGAGTTTGTGGTATCAATATCCTCACGGACACTACCCTTGCGCGCCGGCAAACCAAGAAGCTTGCTCCCTAGTGTAGTGATAGTGTCGAGATGAGTATATATGGTTTCAAGCTGGACATAATCATGAGTATTAGGGTATTCGTTACTCAATTGACCATACAAAGCTCCGCTTGGATCATTCGTATAATCCATGCACGTACCCAGATTTGCATTGTTGAAAATTTCATCTTGGTGACCAAGCCCAAAAGTGTGTGCAATTTCCTGACACATTACCAGATTTCTCCATGCAGGAGTATTGTATGTTGCAGTGGCAAAATATGTATCGTTCAATTTTACAGTTCCTTGTGTAATATGCTCACCAGTTGCCCAAATAGATGCAATGCCAAGCCATCCCGTCTTGCCATATTTAGTATTGCACACTTCTACGCGACCCAACGAAGGTTTGCATGTTCGTGGGTCAGCAGCAAGACTTGGAACAATCACTGTTTCCAAAACTGTTGATGCGTTCCACTCCGCTGAGGAAGTAGCAAGATGTGAGTCCCACACTCCTGACACTTTGTCGCCAAGCTTGAGCACAAAAGGGGTACTTGTGCGCGCCCAATGATAATTCCCCCATGTGTGACTTGCGTATGCAGTTGTCGCAAGAACACCAAGAAAAACAACTACGGTAGATAACGTAAAGATTTTTTTCATACAAGCATTAGAGGGGACCGAGATTTACTAATAAACAAATAATTATTTCTTCACTTCCTTCTTTGGTTTCTTTTTTTCTTTGTGTGCGTCTCTTCCTTTTGCCATAAAATTTATTGAAATTAAAACTATTAATCATTAACCCACCACCGACCTTGGCTCAAAATTCTTAAGGTCGGTGGTGGGAGCACGGGACATTAGCTCGCTCTATTAAACAATCTCGCAAACCCCTGCTACGCACGCGAGCTCTTTCGACCCTTGTGTTTGATCCTCGCGTTCGTAGGTTACGATTTTTGAAAAATCAATTTCAGGGAATTTTTTCACCATCTCTTCGTATTTTTCTTTTGTAATCTCCTCGTAGGGGGCGAGGCGGTACACATGGTTTGAGCGAGGGAGGAACGAGAGTCCACCAATCATGTCCCAGTTTTCGTAAAGCCAGTTTGCGACCGCGATCCATTCATTGTCCCCTACTGAAATTGTAACCGATGGATTGTGTTCCGTAAAGCTCTCTTTTACCATTTTCCAATACTCAAGTTGCGCGAGCGCTGTTTGATCATTCTTGAAGATTGATTTCTCTGGCGCTTTGACCGGAAACTCAAGCACGTAGGTCACAGCGCTTTCTGCCGACTGACCAACCTCCGGATGGTACTGTACTCCCTGATCTTTCATCATCTTGAAAAGACTGTCGGTGGCAGCAATGCGAATGCGGCGAATGTAATACTGAGAGTGACGAGGGTGCATTCCCGATGATGCATCTACGAGCTGTGATACGGTCCCCGAAGGTTTTACCGCAGTAACCGCTACTGAGGCATTGATACCAAAACGCTTTGCATACTCCTTATTCATTTTGACCGCTTCGTCGCGAATCTTGGACATGAGCTTTGGGTCGCGCACGGTGTGGCAATCCCACTGACCGGTGATAGAAACCCCGAGCAAACGCTCCTCTTCGCAGTTTTCTTTCCACTCTTTTGAGAGGTAGCCGAAGTTTGTAAGTGATGACTGGTAGGTGCCCAAAATAGCAGCGATACGAGCTTTTTTAAGAAGTGACTCCTCAGTATCGTCCGCCCGTGCGACAATCTCGGAAAGGTTACAGAACTGCTTTGATTTCAAAATGATTTCGCCACAGGGATTTGTGCCGCAGGTATCAAAGTCTTTTTCGAGCGTTTTCTGACGACGTGCAGGCATTTGCTTCATGATTGACCCGCGATTGAAGATACCGCGCTCACCAGAACCACCTTTCATGAGCGAGACCCATTCCTCGAGAAATTCAGCGTTGGAAGGTTTTTGCCAGTATACCGCAGAATTGTTTGCCATCATGCGCTGTGGGTCAGTAAGGTAAAACTGCCCATCTTTGGCGTGGCGCATATCATGATCATCCAAGTCGGAAAGCGAGATGAGGGCACTACGACGCACTCCGCCTGAAACCACTACTTCGCCGACTTTACAGATAATATCGTGGAGGTCGAGGTTTGAAAGTCGACGGCCTTGTTTTTTCAAGAGACGCTCGCGCGAAAAATCAATGAGTGAAATGAGGGGCTCCGGACCCGAGCTTTTGCCGCCCATCGTCAAAAGACGCGCACCGGCAGGGCGAAGTTTTGAGTAATCAAACTTCACATCCGTGCCACCAAACCATGCGTTCATACCAAGCACGTACGCATCCGCCCAACCCTCTTTGCTGTCGTGCACAACATGAGTAGGAAGTGCTTTGCCAGTCTGCTTTTTAATCTGCGGGAACATCTGCGCGTTCTGACTTTCAATAGAATACCCAACTCCCGTACCACACATAAGGAGGTACATGATTTCGCCTAAATCCTGCGTGCATGACGGCGCAATAAATGAGCAGTTATAGCCAGTGACATTAGTCTTGCGTGCTGCATCACCTGCGCTCCACAAAAGACGCATTGAGGGCATTGCATCTTGTCGCAAAATTGCCTCACGAACTTCCGCGTACTCTTTTTCAGCAAGCTTAGTGCCTAAATTTTCCTTCATGAACGCCATATAGCGGTCGACTGTCTCAATCCATGTCTCACGACGTCCTTCGGTCGGCAACCAGCGAGAATAGGTACGATAGTAGACAAACTCTGACATTGGATTGCGGAAGTACTTCTTTCCTTCAGCAACCATATTTTTCACATTTTCCGGAATTTCCCCCTGTGCTGCACGAGCACGTGAACGTTCTTCGCGATACAAAATGTACGCCTTGGCGGTTTTGACATATTCCTCCAAAATAAGCTCTTTTTCAACAACATCTTGAATACCTTCGACGGTCGGAACAAAATCCTTGACCAGTTTTGAAACTCGCGTTAATTCAGATTGTACTTTTCGGGCAATGTACTCAGCCTCTTTGCGCTCTCCTTCCCCTGTGGAGCGCATCGCTTTGAAGACCGCAGTGACAATATGCTCAATATCAAACGGCATAACCGTCCCATTGCGCTTACGAACGCCTAAAATGGGTGACTTTTTCACTTCTATGGGCGCCGCTTTGTGTTGTTTTTGGGTCTTCGACATATCGTACAATGAATTAACAAACTTATTATTAAATGCAAACTTTTCGATTCTTCAGATTTGGTCGCGTAAGTCCTCTGGACGCGGTCAAATCTGCAGAATCGTGTCGCGGAAGTCTTTTGTATGCGACAATGCAAGGCTGTCCTCTTATTGTACTCCTAAAATTTTTTTGAGAAAGGTGGATAACTCAAAAAACTGACACAGAAAAACAAAAAAAGATGTGTGTAAACCTGTGTCTTTTAAAACCGTTCATTTATCTGAGAATTTCAAGGGACATGCCTTTGGCAAGACCATGCTTGGCAAAAAATCCCGATGAAAGTTCAACTGTGTAACGTGTCGAAACATCTGGACGGAATACCATCGGGTACGAATCCGGCTCAACACGTTCGCGTACGTCCACCACACGATATGCGTCATCCAGCCACACGATATCAATAGGAAATCGCATGTCTTTCATCCAAAAACCATACGTACCCTTGCTGGGGAAAATAAAAAGCATTCCCTCGTTGGGCATAAGGCCATCTCTCCCCGACAATCCCTGCTTACGAAGCGCATTTGTATCAGCAACTTCAAGCACCAACACCTCCCCACCCAGACGGGCGGAAAGGTGTTGGGTCACACTTTGTGGCAAATATCTGGTCGCAAAGCTAATCGCCAAAACTCCCAGAATCAAAGTTGCTACGGCGTAAAGCCTTCTTTTCCCGTTGATGTTGCTTATATTATCGAGACTTATCATTCTGCATTGATTTGTCGCCTTTCCCATCATCCTCAGATTTGATATCCTCATCGTCTCCATCTTCATCTTCGTCGTCACCATCTTCCATATCCTCCATTTGCAAAAAATCTTTCGCATCTTTTAAAATATCGCGTGCGTCTTTCGCATACTCCTTCGCGCTCTCAAAGTCTCCTGTCCCAAATGACGCCTTTGCTTCTGCAAGCATAGCATCAAAATCTTTCAAAGCATCCGCATCCACGAGAACACCGTGAACCTGCGCGAGTGCGACAAATCGCATGCGCTCCTCTTCGGCATTTTTAATATGACTCATTGCTGAAACCTGATCCCCCATCGTCTCTTCTAAATCATCTTTGTCTTCGTCGGAGTCATCATCCACATCACGCTCTTTGCCAACCGAAAGCAACTTCTCAGCCGCAACACGCACAAGCTCTGCCTGAATGGCAGTAGTCGTAGAGGCATTTCCCGCCGCTATCGCAGCGCGAAGAGCTACTTCAAGTCGCTTCTCTTCCTTTTTTAAATCCTCATAGTGACCACGGAATGCTTCCTTGAGCATTTCTTTTGAATCCTCAAACTCGTCGTCAACTTCTCTCGAGAGTGCAGATACATCATTTCCTTTGACTTTCTCCTGAGCAACAACAGCTACTGCATTTTTAAGATTTTTTACAAAATTTTCGTGCGCTTTTTTTACCTCAGAAGAATCGACTCCCTTGGTCTTCACCATTGCCTGTATTTCTGCTGCGCGCTCTTGCGCATGCTTGAGGGCAATACGCGCTTTTGACTCTACGCGGAACGTAAAAAAATCATTGAATTCTTCCCCAAAACGATCCATGAAATAGAAGAAATCCGCTGGCGTCAGCCCTGGTGCAGGAAGTTTTATCACAACCCAAGATGTTGTGGTAGCAGTTTGCGCAAATGAAACAAAAGGGAGCAAGGCAAGTATCGTTCCGGCAATAATAAATCGTTTCATATATAATCAAATAAGTTTAATTGGTAATAATCAGGGGGCAACCCTCATACTGATAATTGTACCATAAAAATCCCAAACCCTCACGTCACGCTATAACAAAAAACCGCCTCTCGTAGTGAGAAGCGGTTTTTTGAAACCATGATTAAGTGGTTATCCCATGCGGCGGTTTCCACCACCATTGCCACCACCAAACTCGCGACGAGGTGCGCGCTCCTCAAGAGGACGTGCTTCGTTTACGGTAAGTGTGCGGCCCTGGAAATCCTTGCCATTCCACAACTCAATAGCTTTTTCAGCATCAGCATCTTTCGCCATTTCGACGAAACCGAAGCCCTTTGAGCGACCGGTCATCTTGTCGATGATGATCGCAGCAGAGAGAACTTCACCTGCTCCTGCAAACGCACCTTTGAGGTCGTCTTCTGTGGTTGAATAAGGAATTCCTCCTACGTACAATTTCTTTGCCATAATACTCTTAATATCTGCTTAATTCTATCTAATTCTATATGTGTAAGATGACCGTTTCATCACCCTCATATCTTCGCCTAGAACCAAACGGTCAAGCAAGCACAGAGGAGAAACTCTTACCTCACAATTCTATCACACGTACAAAAAGACGCAACAATCCCCCTCCCACTTTTTTACTGCTTTCTCAAACGCACTGATTTTGGTGTGATTTCCAAATATTCGTCGCCACCCATGATTTCGAGCCCGCGTTCGATCGTGAGCTCAAACGGAGGCGTGAGCGTAATAGCTTCATCGGCACCCGATGAGCGCATGTTGGAAAGTTGTTTGCCCTTGGTTGGGTTCACCGACATTTCATCACCCTTTGAGGTATTGCCCACCACCATACCCTCATAGACTTCAACTCCGGGTCCAATATAGAGAACGCCACGGTCCTGCAAGTTCCAGAGAGAAAAACCGAGTGCCTTACCTGATGCCATGGTGACCATTGAGCCAACGTCGCGCTTCTTGATCTCACCGGCATATGGGCGAAATTCTACAAAACGACTTGAAAGAATTCCTTCACCCTTTGTGTCTACCATGAACTGCCCACGGAAACCAAGGAGTCCGCGTGTAGGAATCTCAAACGTAAGGCGCGTAAGACCATGTTCCTCTTTCATGTTTGACATGAGACCTTTACGTTTACTGATTTTCTCAATAACCATTCCGGAAGAATCGACAGGAACATCAATGATAAGTTCTTCAAACGGTTCCATTTTCACACCGCCTTCTTCTTTAATAATAACTTGTGGCTGAGACACTTGGAGCTCGTATCCTTCACGGCGCATCGTTTCCAAAAGAATCGAAATGTGAAGCTCTCCGCGACCGTACACTTTGAATGAATCGATGGCTGAAAAATCTACTTTGAGTCCTACGTTCACTTCAAGTTCGCGTTCGAGACGATCACGAATTTGGCGAATGGTGACAAACTTTCCTTCGCGTCCTGCAAACGGAGAATTGTTCACAATGAAATTAAGCGAGATGGTTGGCTCGTCAACTTTAATAGCCGGCAATGCTTGTTGGTCTGCGGTTGCACAGAGTGTCTCGCCAATATACACATCAGGGAGCCCTGCGACCATCACAATATCACCAGCAACAGCTTCCTCCACTTCCTTGCGTTGCGTTCCTTCAAATGTACAGAGCTTGGTAATGCGCCCCGTGCGAGTTTCACCGTCTGGTTTTTTGATCGTCACCGTCTGTCCTGCTTTCATGGTGCCTTCATAGATACGTCCTACGGCGAGACGACCCAAAAAGTTGTCGTACGCGAGATTGAAAGGTTGCATGCGAAATGGCGCGGTCACATCTGCCGTTACGGGAGGAACTTGCTCAAGAACAACATCGAGAAGCGGGTTGAGATTTTCTGAAACTTCATCGAGTGTGCGTTTTGCAATACCCTGACGACCAATGGCATACACCGTCGTAAAGTCGAGTTGTTCGTCGGTTGCACCGAGCTCAAAGAAAAGTTCAAACACCTCGTCATGCACTTCTTTGGGGCGCGCAGCAGGTTTATCAATTTTGTTCAAAACAACAATAGGCTTGAGTCCGAGCTCGAGTGACTTTTTGAGCACGAAACGTGTCTGAGGCATAGGACCTTCTTGCGCATCCACAAGGAGGAGCACTGTGTCGATAGAGCGGAGCACGCGCTCAACTTCGGAGCCGAAGTCGGCATGGCCCGGTGTATCCACAATGTTGATTTTGGTATTTTTGTAAAAAACGGAGGTGTTTTTCGCATAGATAGTAATACCGCGCTCTTGTTCGAGAGCGTTTGAGTCCATTGATGCAGTAGCATCAGTCACCATTCCTGTCTGACGCATCAAAGCATCGGTAAGAGTGGTCTTTCCATGATCAACGTGGGCGATAATCGCAATATTTCTGATTTCCATAATAATTAAAAAACCGCGCTACGCGGCAGTGAGTTACGCAGACACTATACCAAAAAAAGGTTTCGAGGTCAATTCCCACCCAAAATCTCGATGTTCTTTTGGTATTCATCGGCAAAGCGCATGACATCATCACCGTAAAACGCGTAGGATTTTTTGGTGGCGTTTGTCCAGCCGGCGAGGTAGCGGAGTGCCGCAAGGCGCTCCGCAGCGCGTGTCCCCTTATCGGCACCATTGTCAGCCATGAGGAGCGCCGTTGCCATAATGGCATCCTTTGGATCCCATGGGTTTGGAGGTCGATGCCCCGTAAGCGATCCGATACGGTCTTTTGCTTCATTGTACGTGTAGCCGGTTGCTTTTTCATACCCGGCATAGAGAACCCACGTAGAAGGAATGAATTGTGACGGTCCCATCGCACCTCCATATCCGTACCATACTTTTTTTGACACCGGCATGTTGTCGGGGTTGAGCCCCAAGTGTGCAGTGAGTTTTACAAAAATAGGACGATCACGAGTAGGGTGCATGTCCACCGTCCAAATTCCCTTTCCCACATTTTGTCCAAGATTTGACTCTTCTCTTAAAATTCCCAAGATAACCGCAGGTCGCACTCCTGTTTTCTGTGAAGCGAACTTTGCAAGCTCTAGTGCTTTTTCAAAAGGAATAGCCGCAGAACCACTCAAACTAAAGAGTTCTGAACGAATCGCCGCCGCACTTTTTTGTTTCTCCTTGAGCACGGTTTGGTACTCTTTCTCAAGTCCCCGCGTCTCCTTGAGGATTCGTTTCTTTTCGGCTTCATTAGCCTCGATGCGTCTTTTTTCAAGTTCTTGCACACGGCGCAAATTTGACTCTTCTTCTTTTTTCTCTTCAAGAGCGGTTTTTTCTTCTTCGGTTTTAACTTTCACTTCACTCACGAGAACGAGCGATGCACTGATTGCCTCTTCAATATAAATAAACGAATCGAGATCGCTCCAAAACTCAGAAATATATTTATCCGAGAGCGCAACCTCGGGGAGCGAATATGAATCTATTTCATTTGTCTTTTTAATGAGCTCAGAAAGCGCTTCACGTTCTCGTTCAAGTTTTGCTGAAAGCGTTCCGATAGTACGACTTTTTACCCCAATATCACTAGTCAATTCTTCAACCGTAAGCGACCGCGCACGAATAGAAAGCTTAGCTTTTTCAATATTTGCATTGAGGATTGTAATGTCACGTTCGAGGGAAACTCCCTCACGTTGTTTTTTTGTAAGAATATCCGCCTGTGCGTCAATCTCTTTTTCGAGACCCGCAAGCTCCGCCTCGAGTTTTGCTCGACGTACTTCCGCTTCCGTCATACCCGTCTGTGCAGTTGCCTGAAGGACTCCCTCACCAAAAACAAAGCTGCCGAGCAGAATCAGAGAAAGAATTTTAATACTGAAATCCTTGTACATACGAACCTCTATTATACCAAAAAAATTGCCCGAAGCGTAACTTCCGAGCAATTTTTTTCTGTAGTGTATTTTGAAGAATTATTCAGCTGCTGAGACTTCCTCTTCTTTCTTTCCCTTCTTTTCAACTTCGATCTTCGAAAGGTCAACAACCGGTGCTTCTTCCACCTCCTCTTTTGCGACTGAAATAGCGGCAACAACCTCCGTAGGAAGCGTGACCAAAGTGACACCCTTGGGTAGCTCGATATCTTTTGCAAGAATCTGACCCTCAAGTGTAGTGAGCAGTGCGATATCAACCACCAAGTCGTGAGGAAGATTTTCGGGAAGCGCTTTGATTTCGATTTCGTGAAGCACTTTAACGAGCGTACCACCAAGATCCTTCACTGCACCTGAAACTCCCTTAAATTCGAGAGGAATATGAACTTCCACCTCTTGTCCTTTCTCGATAACATAAAAATCTGCATGAATTGGTTCGTCGCGGAGTGGGTCCATTTGTACGTCGTAAATAAGAGTATTTACTTTGCCTTTTGGAGTATCAAGAACTACCACCGTTGATTCTCCCGCCGTTTTCCAGACTTTCTTGAATTCGCCCATTGAGAAAACGCAAGAAACCGGTTTTTCTTTATGACCATAATAAACTGCAGGAAGAAAGCCCTCGGCGCGCAATGCAGCGAGTTTTTTCTTTCCTTCACGAACTTCTCCTTTGAGGGTAAGCATAGGGGCTATTATACACAAACGATGGAGGAAATCAAGTAATTTAAAAGAATAAGGGGATTTTTGGCTTTAAAAGCCAAAAATCCCCTTATTCTTTTACTCTTCAGCGTCTTTATTTACATCAAATTAAAAAGCCTCATCCGCTTCTCCACCACACCAGCGATTGCCTCAATACTGCTCTTGGTGAATTTGTAGGGCGCAATCTCCTCAGGGTTTTCGATGAGATATTTTTTAAGAGCATCGCGATATGCCACGCGAATTTCCGTGTTGATGTGCACCATGCCAATCCCCGCTTTGATAGCCTCGCGAAAATCTTCATCGCTTGTTCCCGAACCTCCATGAAGCACGAGGGGTACACCTGCTGCTTTACGAATTTCACGAATACGTTCAATGTTCAAACGCGGTTCCGGTGCATTGCGAAGCATGCCGTGAATGTTGCCAACTGACGGCGCAAACAAATCAATACCTGTTTCTTTTACAAAACGCGCGGACTCTTCTCCCGTCGTCAAATTCTCAAGCGACACACCCTCGGGTACGGCATCCAAAAGTTTTGATGATGTTCCAATATATCCGAGCTCCGCTTCCACAATTATTTCAGGATTTACACTGCGCGCATATTCAACACACTGCTTCGTAATACGTGCATTTTCTTCAAACGAAAGTTTTGCTCCATCAAAAATGACCGCGTCAAACCCGGCATCAACTGCTTCTTTCACGCGTTCAAAGGAATACGTGTGATCTGCATTCAAATACACTGCATGCCCCGCATCACGCATGCTTTTTACAAGTGCCACTACCTGCGACACGCCAATGAAATCACGTTCGCCCTCAGAAACACCAATAATCACCGGCACGCCAACGGCACGCGCACCTTTAATCACCCCCCAAAAACCCTGCATGTCTGAAATGTTAAAATGTCCTACCGCGACTCCCTTCTTTTCCGCTTCAGCGATTGTCTCGCGTAATGTTGGTGTTTGTTTCATAATTATTTTATTACCCCAGTATATCATCGCCCTATTCAATATGCTATACTCAAGGAATTATTATCGTAAAAAAATTGACATGGAACAACAACTTGATTTCGTAGCTATTGGCGACACCGTCGTCGACGCATTTATTCGCCTCAAAGAGGCTCACACCACCTGCGATGCCGATACTGGTGCAGGCGAGCTCCATATGGCATTTGGCGCAAAAATTCCCTACGAATTCGTCAATGTTATTTATGCTGTCGGCAACAGCGCCAACGCATCCGTCTCTGCTTCACGCCTTGGACTCAAGAGCGCCCTCATCACCAACCTTGGTCAAGATGACGACGGCGAACGATGCTTGAAATCTCTCGCAAAAGACAATGTCAGCACGCAATACGTCCGCATGCACGATGACAAAAAAACAAACTACCACTACGTCCTTTGGTTTGGTAGCGAGCGCACCATTCTCATCAAGCATGAAGTATTCCCCTACACACTCCCTCTCGAAACTCTGGGACCACGCTGGCTCTACCTTTCTTCGCTCGGCGAAACTTCACTCGAGTTCCATCACGAAATCGCCCGCTACCTCGCCTCACACCCCGAGACCAAGCTCGTCTTCCAGCCCGGCACATTCCAAATAAAACTCGGCGCAGAAACCCTGAAGGATGTATATGCGCACACCGAAGTTTTCTTTTGTAATGTTGAGGAAGCGCGTCTCATCCTAAAAACCGAAGAGCCCGAACCGGCGAAACTCGCGCGAATGATGGCAGCGCTAGGGCCGAAAGTAAATGTTATCACCGACGGACAAAAAGGCGCCTACGTATACGATGGCACCGACGTATGGTTCATGCCTCCTTATCCCGACCCAGTGCCTCCTTACGAACGTACTGGCGCTGGAGACGCATTTGCTTCTACATTTGTCTCTGCGCTCGCGCTTGGTAAAACCCCTTCCGAGGCAATTACGTGGGCACCCATCAACTCTATGTCGGTCGTCCAGAAAATCGGCGCACAAGAAGGACTTCTCTCGCGTGAAGCACTCGAAAAATATCTCGCGGAAGCACCAGAAAACTACAAATCAACAAAAGTTTAATTCAAAAACTTCGCTTCGCCCACACGACAACTTATTAAAACTACCCTTGAGAAGACGGTAGTTTTATGGTATCATCCGTTTTAGTGAAATACCGTTAGTACTTTGATTTCGGTTCCCCCATCTCACCAGAGGAGTCACCATTCATGACAAGCATCTTGCTTGAAGCACCTTCCAGAAAGGTCTTTCTGTCTACTACAACAGATCTTGCTCGAAATGTTTATCGAGCTTGTTTATTCTTAAAATCGACAAGTGTAACACAAAAATCATTCCCAAAAAAACAAGAAGCATATTTATTGCTTCTCAACCTTCAAGAATGTGTACGGTACATAGAGACTGTTAGTCTGCTAACAAAAAAATTGACCGAAATAATGCGCACTACTGGATGGAAGGGGGAAGCAGAACTTCTGAAACAGGCAAATCTTCGACTCCCCAAAAAAGACGCACAGCGAGGAAAACTCTTCGAGGAAGTCTTCTATAAAGGAGTTGTACAGGTCAAATCTGGTCGCTTTTTCTCTCTACTGGATGCTCTCAGTAATGAATCTGTTTTGCTCATTCTAGAAACAGAAAATCTCATAAGAGACGTGGACAAAACTTCCTACAACCAAGATATTCTGGAAACAACTCTTGAAAGACTGATCGTAATGCACGAAAGATTTCACGGAAGAACAGATGCGATAATAATGCTGTCCGCAATAATTCATGGGGCCGTGTGGAAAACCAAGGCAACACCGCTTGCACATAAAGTTAAGCAATAAATTTCAAGCCTCCGTGTGCGTACGGAGGCTTTTCTTTTTCTCGCATCACAACAGTGCACGGTTATTATTTTATAGATCTTGAAACAAAGGCATCAACCCAAAAGCATCTTCACCGCATACTTGATACCCTCTTTGTCCATGCCGTAGTGATTCACAAGCTCCATGGGCGTCCCCGACTGGCCAAATTTGTCATGCACGCCCACAAATGCGATTTTGGTGGGGTGCTCCGCAGAGAGAATTTCTGCCACCGCCGAACCCATACCACCGGCAACTTGGTGCTCTTCAACGGTCACGATAGTGCCACACTCTTTTGCAAGCGCAATCACCGCCTCGCGGTCCATTGGCTTCACGGTAGCCATATTCATCACCACAGCCCCAATCCCCTCACCTTCGAGCTCGTGAGCCGCCTGAAGCGCATTGTAAACGAGCGAACCACACGCAATGATACCAACTTTAATAGGCGCCTTTTCTGGGCGGTAAAAAATCTGCGCCTTACCAATCTCGAACGGCGTATCAACCGTCGTCACGATGGGCGTCTTTTCACGCGCGAGACGAATGTAGGTTGGTGACTTTGTTTTCGCCATCGCCAACGTCGCTTTTTTTGCCTCAATAGAATCACAGGGCGTAAGCACCACCATGCGTGGAATCACGCGTGTGATAGCAATGTCCTCAACTGCTTGGTGTGTACCTCCATCCGGTCCCACAGAAATCCCCGCATGAGAACCTGCGATTTTCACCGGCTGGTCATTATAGCAAATCGTCGTACGAATCTGCTCCCAATTGCGCCCCGGGCTAAACATTGCATACGAAGAAACAAAGGGTATCTTCCCCATCGCCGCCATACCACTCGCCACCGACGCCGACGACTGCTCCATAATCCCCATCTCAAAAAATCGCTTCGGAAACTCTTTTGCAAATGCATCCATCTTGGTCGACTCGGTCAGGTCGCAACAAAGCGCAACCACGCGCTCATCTGCCCGCCCTGCCTCCACAAGCCCCTCGCCAAAGCCCGCACGAATCGGCGCTTGCTCTACATCTTTGTCAAAAATTTTTGGATTGAGGGGTGTCATGATGTTAATTTAAATTTGTGAATTATTGCGACTTTTTATTTTTTTGATTAATGATTCGATTAGGGCGCCAGCAAAATAAATAATTGCAACATTCAAAAATAGGAAAACAAACGCACCGAATGGACTATTGAGCACGCCAAACAACTGCTGTGAACGAGGGATCACTTCTGCCAATAATGGCCAAGGCATGATTGGTAATAAAATAATAAAGCCACAATATTCCCCGCTACAAGTAAAAGCGTAGTAAATAATACCACTGGCGATTACACCATACACTCCAGCCAGCCATAAACCAAGTTTTGAAAAATGTTTCATAGTTTAAAATTTATTGATGCTCGCTCACAATCTGCCCGTGAAGCGTGCGGAGTTCGGCGAGGGCGGCGGCGCCTTGCTCTTTGTTGGGTGGGTTGCCGTGCCACTTGTAGTCAAATTCAAACATATCGACACCTTTGCCGGGGATAGTGTGGGCGATAATGACGGAGGGTTTTTCAAAAATCGCACGCGCTTCGTCGACTGCATCCACAATGGCTTCCATGTTGTGCCCGTCGATTTCCAGCACGTGCCAGCCAAACGCTTTCCATTTATCGGCGAGTGGCTCGAGTGGCATGATGGTCTCTGTGAAGCCATCGATTTGAATGTTGTTGCGGTCGACAATGGCGACAAGGTTGTGGAGCTTCTCCTTCCCGGCAAGCATCACTGCTTCCCATACTTGCCCTTCATTGAGTTCGCCATCGCCCAAGAAACAATACATCGTTCTGTTTGAATTGAGCCCGCGGTCGAGGCGGTCGGCGAGCGCCATACCCACCGCCTGTGACAGTCCTTCGCCGAGCGGACCCGAGCTCGTCTCAAGCATTGGCAAAAACTCGCGGTGTGGATGCCCCTGAAGGCGCGAGCCAAATTTGCGCAAAGTTTTGAGCTCCTCGACAGGGAAATATCCTGCATGAGCCATTGCCGAATACATGACCGGACAAATGTGCCCGTTCGAAAGCACGAGACGATCGCGGTCGACCCATGCGGGATTCTTTGGGTCGTGTTTTAAAATATGAAAATAGAATGCGGTGAAAATATCCGCCATACCAAGTGGCCCCGCCGTGTGCCCACTCTTTGCTTCAACAAGCATCTCAATAATAGACCGACGAACATCATTCGCCTTTTGTTCCAGAAACTTTATTTTGTAATCGTCGAGGTGTGGCATGGGATTAATTTAATTACCTAGAGAGCGATAAAGTAAATTCGCTGACAAAATCATTACCGGAAGACTTGCAAGTGAACCATAAAATCCGTATCTCGAAAATTCTTTTCCATACTTCTTCATGATTAATAAAGGTGAAACGAGCACAGAAGTCAAAGATACTAAGACACTGATGGCTGCAATTAAAATTCCCGCGATAAACAACGCCTCGGAATTAGTCACATTAAAAGCCAGTGACATCATCTTGACACCAAAGAAAGAGACATGGAAAAATAGAATTGGCGCCAAAAAACAAATCCAAAATGCTTTTGCGTTTGTCATACTCTTCATACCTTTATTCTACCAAACTTTTCAATTCTTCCATAGCACTATGCACATCGCCACTCTCCAAAATTGCGGATCCGGCAACAAGGCGTGTGGCGCCAGCATCTACCAAACGCTTTGCCGTGTTTTTGTTCACCGACCCGTCGATACTTATGGGGAGCTCAGGGAACGCCGTGCGCAAACCTCGCACACGGTCCAGTACGCGTTCGTCAAAGGGTTGCCCTTGAAAACCAATGCGGTCAATACCCATGCACTGCACGAAATCAATACGGTCAATGTATTTTTCAAGCTCAGTAATCGGCGTTGCATTATTTATCGCAAGCCCAAGTTCGATTATTCCCTGTGGCACTGCCGTGCGAATAACTTCAAAATCTCGCATTGATTCCACGTGCACAATGATGCGTCGTGTGCCCGTAGTCACCCACTTTGACACCCAGAGTTCAGGATTCTCGATCATAAGGTCGACTTCCACATCAACCGTTTCCCAAGAAGGCATCCCTTCACTCTCCTCGGTCACCATCGCGTCAAAATGCGCGTCGCGCGGATACGGCCATGTGCGCTCCGGCACAAATTTGCCGTCCATGATATCCAACTGAACAAGAGGCGCAACACCAGAAAAAAGCCCTATCTTGTCAACAAGGTCGTCATAGTCGCGAGGCATTACTGCAGGAATGATTTCAATCATAATTTTGTCCAAGGGTTACCCTTGGACTGTTAAGCGTCTATTTTTTTAATCCTCCTTGCGTGCTTCTCCTCGCCACCAAATGGCGTCGCAAGCCAGACGCGCACCACTTCACGCGCTTCGACTTCATCCACAAAGCGCGCTCCAAAGGAGAGAACATTCGCATCGTTATGCTCGCGGGAAAGAATAGCGATATCGACCGGACCGCCATAGTACACCGCGGCACGCACTCCCTTTACTCTGTTGGCGCACATTGCTTCCCCTTGTCCCGACCCGCCGAGGATGATACCCCGCGCGGACACATCGCCCGCAACCGCTTCTGCCACTGGTCGAATGAAATCCGGATAATCGTCGAGCACGTCATAGGTGTGTGCCCCCATATCGGAAACCTCATGCCCCAGCGACTTCAAAAACGCCACCAATTTTTCTTTGAGCTCAAATCCCGCATGATCGGTACCGATATAGATTTTCATAATACTATTGTAAGTGTCCTGCAACCTTTACTACATGTTGCACGAGTGTGTTGGTGTAGCCCATTTCATTGTCGTACCATGAAAGTACTTTGACTAAGTTGCCGTCCACCACGCGTGTCATGTCGAGGTCCGCAATAGCACCATAGAGCTCGCCAATAATGTCTGAAGAAACAATTGGTTCGTCAGTCACCTTGAAAATTCCCGCCCAGCGAGGATCCTTTGCCGCGTCGCGAAGGATTTGGTTCACTTCTTCCACAGATGTGTTGCGCTTTGCAATGAACGTAATGTCCGCAATAGATCCGGCAATGACCGGTACGCGCACCGCAATACCGTCAAACTTTCCCTTAAGTTCCGGCACTACTTCCGTAACCGCAATAGCCGCACCTGTCGACGACGGTATCATGTTTTGCGCGGCAGCACGCCCACCACGGAGGTCCTTGCCGCCGGGACCATCAACAATCCTTTGCGTTCCCGTGTATGCGTGCGTTGTATTCAAAATTGCTTTTTCAATACCAATCTTTTCGTTCAAGATGACAATAACCGGACTTGCCGCATTCGTCGTGCATGAAGCGTTGGAAGAGATGTCACATGTTGCGAGCTTGTCGTCATTGATACCCATAAGCACCGTCGCGCCCGTAATACCCGGCACTGCTTCGCCTTTCACCGGCGCAGTAATCACCACGCGTTTTGCGCCCACGTCCAAATGCACCTTTGATTTTTCGTAGCTTGTAAAAAAACCGGTCGACTCCACAACAATATCCACATTGTATTTTGCCCACGGGAGTTTCATCGCGTCTTTTTCTTGAATAAGCGCAACTTTTTGCCCGTCGACAATGAAGCCCGGCTCATCACCACCCACCACCTCGACATCAAAATCCGCCTTGCCGTACGCAGTGTCGTATTTCAAAAGGTACGCCATGTTCGACGGGTCGCCCAAGTCGTTGACCGCCACAATCTCAATCTCCGGACGCATGCGCGCCAATTTATAAAACGCCCGTCCAATGCGCCCAAACCCGTTAATAGCTACGCGTACTTTTTTCATAATGCTTCGTGATTGTTATCGATTAGTAAATATCCCTTTATTTTAGCACAACAACAAAAAAAGGCACGCGGGGTGCTTTTTTTCTACAGACTACACTATTTCCCTACTTCAACCCCTCCTCAAAGAGCGTCTTGAGCGTCCCGGGATTTGCGGAACCTTTGCTTGCTTTCATACCTTGACCGACGAAAAATTGAATAAGGGGCAACTTCCCTGCTTTGTAGTCTGCGGCGACGGTGGGGTTGGTGGAAATAATTTCAGCGACGATTTTCTTGAGCGCGTCGATATCGTTTTTTTGAATCAAGCCGTTTTTTTCAGCGATTGCGCGGGGTTCACCCCCTTCGGCATACATAATGGCGAGAGTGTCTTTCGCGCCACGCGAAGACAGATCACCTGTTTTAATCATCGCAACAAGGTCAGCAAGGTTGTGTCCAGTAACACCCCCCAAAGAACCGCTACTTTTCATAAGTCCTACAAGGTCGGAGGTAATATAATTTTCGATAAGCAAAACTGCTGGGCGGTCAAGTCCACTTCGTATCATCGCTTCTTCAAAAAGTCCGCCGAGAATTTTATCAGAAACAAACGCTTCTGCATTTTCTGGCTTAACCCCATACTCACGCACAAGTCGCGCACGCTTTTCCCACGGAAGCTCTGGCATCGTCGCCAGCAAAGCATCTTTTGAAAATTCCGGAATTTCTGAGATCTTTAATTTTGGTAAATCAGGGTCAGGGAAATAGCGATAGTCGTGCGCGGATTCCTTTTTGCGTTGTGAGTACGTTGCCTGCTTGCCTTCGTCCCACCCACGCGTCTCTTGCACAATCTCCCCCGGTCCGCCGTCCAAAATTTTCGTCATGCGCTCCACTTCGTACGCAATGGCACGCTCCACTGAGCGAAATGAATTAAGATTTTTCACCTCTACTTTTGTACCGAGTGTGTCGGTCTTTGATATTGAAATATTTGCCTCCACACGCATCTCCCCTTTTTCCATGTTGGCATCAGAAACACCGAGCGTGCGGAGAAGAAGCTGTAGCTCGCGCGCGAACGCACCCGCCTCTTCTGCTGTATGAATCACCGGTTTGGTCACGAGCTCCATAAGGGGCACGCCTGCGCGATTGAAATCCACCAAACTCCCCTCACTCCCCTCGTGCGACGAACTCGCGGTATCTTCTTCAAGGTGCACACGCTCAATGGCAACACCATGCAAGGCGCCACCCGAAACAAGTGGATATTTGTATTGGCTGATTTGGTACCCTTTGGGAATGTCTGGGTAGAAATAATTTTTGCGGTCAAACTCAGTAAAATCAGCAAGGGTGCTCCCCAGCGCCGTTCCCACACGAAGCACATGATGCACCGCCTGTTTGTTGATGACGGGCAATGTCCCCGGATGCGCCATGCACACCGGACAGATATTCACATTCGGCTCCGCATTGAACGGGTCATTTGCCGAATTGCAGAACATTTTTGTCTTGGTTTTAAGCTCCGCATGGACCTCCAAACCAACCGTAAGCTGGTAACTCATAGGGAGGATTATAGCATAAAACCCAATTTCTTCGAGCGCCAAAAAACAACATTACACCACAACTTTATTTTTCCAAGGTCTCACCTCGAGAAACTCGGAGTGGCGCAACGCCTACGCAGCCTTTTTTAAGAGCTTCAAAAGTTCATCCTGGAATGACTTCATCACCACATCATCGAGAATAGAGATGGCAAATACTGCGACTGCTTTGGGGTTCGCTTTTTTCATGGCGGTTAGCGCTATTTTTGTTTGCTCGGGTGTCACCATGTCAGTCTTGGTCAAAATGATAATCTCGTTTTTCTTTGCGAGCTCGTCGTCGTACGCTCCAAGTTCATTGCGTACCGTTTCATACACAGCCATTGGATCCTCGTTTTCAAGCGACACCAAGTGCGCGAGCATTTTTGTGCGCTTTACATGGCGGAGAAATTTGTGCCCAAGCCCACGACCTTCGCTGGCACCTTCAATAAGCCCTGGAATGTCGGCAAGAATAAATCCGTAACATTCACCAAGGTTTGGTTCAAGTGTGGTAAACGGGTAGTCTGCGGTCTTTGCGCTGGCTCGCGTGAGTGTATTCAAGAGACTCGACTTGCCGGCATTTGGCAAACCGATGAGCCCGATATCCGCCACAATTTGAAGCTCGAGCTCAAAGTTTGCATCCTGTCCATGCGCGCCGGGCGTATGCTCTTTTGGAGAGCGGTTGGTAGAGCTTTTGAACCGCTCGTTGCCGTAGCCCCCACGACCGCCTTTGAGCAAGAGCACTTCCTCGTCTTCAACAAGAAGCGAGACTTGCACCCCCGTTCGGAGATTGCGCACAATAGACCCAAGAGGAATATTAAGAACGAGGTTTTCGCCGTTTGCTCCATGCAAACTGTCATTGCCTCCGTCGCCACCACGCTCGGCAACAAATTCTTTTTGATGACGATACTTGGAAAGAATGTGCACGTCGCGCACTGCACGCACGATCACGTCGCCACCCTTGCCGCCATCTCCACCAGAAGGTCCGCCGTACTCCTTGCCCTTTTCATGACGCCAGCGTTCCACGCCGTTTCCACCGTCGCCCGCCTTCATATACATTTTTAATTCATCAATGAATGCCATAATATTATTTAAATTAATTTTCGAGCGCTATCTGTGCTAATTTAAGCGCGCCTTCTTTTGATCCTGCGACGGCAATATAAGTGCCACTATTATGGCAAAATAACGCATCAGGAACACCTGAAATCCGCGCAAAATCTTCACCTGTTTTCCCTGCCCACGCTTTTGGAAAATTCTTTCTTGAGGCAAATGATTCATGGTGGATGCGAACCGTGCGCACTTTCCACAACTTACCAACCTGATCTGGCTTAACAACAAAAATTGGTTCTGAATATTTATTGAGCACATCCTCCCAAGGATACTGACCCGGAACCACGAGGATCCGTTTGTCTTCGGATTTATGATATATTTCGTCAACATGTTTCCTGCCTTCAATAACATCACGAGCGATGACAATCTCCCGCTCGAGCACCTGTCGCGCAATTCCCATAGCTCGTGCAAACCCATCATCAAATGTTAGTTGCTTCATCTCATCTTCCTTCCATGTTGGGCGAAACGAAGCAACGACATGATGCAAAAGATACGGAAACACACCTCCCTGATTCATGGTAAACATATCTTTGCCATTATCCGCCGCATCAACAGGCTGCACAAGCTTCTCATCAATCATCAGTGCCGCTTCTTTGCTTCCACACAACTGCTCACCAAAGTGTTTCCAAACAAGACCAAGCGATGAATACGGGATACCGTTCTCCCGTGCACCCGCACCACCCTCCTGATGATGGTCAAAACGCCCCTTTTCTGCATCGTACACACCCCCCACATCCACCACATAATCCGCTGACGTCCACGCTTCAGGCTTGCGACTTCTCGTAATCTCAATAGCCCCACTGTGAAATATCGACAGCACTGCACATGCAAAAACCTCATCGGTGTGAAAATTGCCACTGTGGGTTACGATTTTTTTAATATCTTGAGAGTTCACGATAATATAGGACTATTCCCCGTTCAGCGCATACTACCACAAAAAACTCGTAACGTAAAATTAAATTATTCCTCCCTTTCTTTGAGAAGTAAATTCACCAAAAATCCTACAACTGCCATGGCAAGCGCGCCCCAAAATGCGGGAACAAAACCCGCAACAGCAAACCCCTCAACAAAACTTGCGATCCCCCAGAAAAGAAGCGCATTCACAACAAACGAGAAGAGCCCAAGCGTGAGGATGGTGATGGGCAAAAAAAGTATAAGGAGTACGGGGCGAATGATCGCATTTGCGAGACCCCAAAAAAGAGCGACAATAAGTGCAGTCGTAAAAGTCGCAATGGTAATTCCGGGAATAAGGTGCGGGAGCGCAAGAAGTGCAAGTGCAACCAATATCCATTTTGCAATAAGTTTCATAAGAATTTAATTATGCGGTCGGTGGAGGCACAATATTTTTTGGCTCTCCGAGCGCAAATGCTTTAATATTTTCAACAGTCGTGTCGAGAATGCGACGAATTGCTTCGTCGGTATTGAACGCATTGTGCGGAGCAATGATAGCACGTGGATGTTCTATAAGATAATGATTTGCTAATGTCGTCTTCAAACTTGCCTCGCTTGGGTGCGGAGAAAAGAGAAGTCTTGTCTCATCTTCCACAAACGCTTCTTCTTCCAAAACATCGAGTCCCACTCCCGCCAAGATTCCCTCGCGAAGACCCATGGCCAATGCCTCCGTCTCAATGAGCCCCCCGCGCGCAGTGTTGATAACCACACTCCCTTTTTTGAGCTTATGAATATTTGTCGTGTTCAACAGATGATGCGTATCTTTGTTGTACGGGAGATGAAAACTGATCACGTCCGATGTTGCAAAAAGTTCATCTTGAGAAACATACGAAAATCCGAGTTCTCGAGCGAGTGCTTCATTTGGATAAACATCGAACGCAATAACATTCATACCAAAACCTTTTGCCATGCGAATCATGTGTGCACCAATGCGACCCGTACCCAATATTCCTATCGTTTTCCCCTTAAGATCAAACCCGCGAAGTCCTACTTGAGAAAAAAGTCCCTCGTCTTGAACCTTCTTGATACATTCATACAACTTGCGCGACACGGTGAGCAAAAGTCCAAAAGCAAATTCAGCGACTGTGTTCTCTCCATATGCAGGAACAGATGAAATCGTAATGGCGCGATCTCGCGCAATGGCGCGGTCTATATGATCATACCCCGTTGAACGCGTTGCGATGTGTTTGAGGTTTGGAAAATGCTCAAGCTCAGTTTTGCCAACCGGAGAATTTACAAAAACAGAAAGAATTTCCGCGGACTCTTCACGAAAATCAGCATGATCAGAAGTAGATCCTTTCAAAAAGGTAATCTCGTGCCCAGCCAAACGTTCTTTGACATACCCCTCTTCCCAGTCCTCGTTAAAAAAGCATACAATTTTCATAATGTTCCTATTGTACCACAGGGAATTCTTTTTCAATCACAACCAATCGCTCATACTTTACCGCGCGTGCTTGTTGTGATGGGGCGCCCGCCTTGAGACCATATGCACCCACACCCACCGCAAGGTCTGCAATAAAAGGATCGAGGGTTTCCCCCGAGCGATGCGATACGATGGTTTTCCATCCCGCCTCGTGCGCCATGCGTACCGTATCATAGACTTCCGAAAGTGTGCCGATTTGGTTCGGCTTCACAATGAGCGCATTCCCTGCACGTGCGGCAATCATTTCGCGCAAAACATGCGCGTTGGTCACCGTGAGATCATCCCCCACCACCAGAGTTCCTTGTGGAGCGGAAGCAAGAAGTTTTGCAAATGAAGCAACGTCGTCTTCCGCAAAAGCGTCTTCGATACTTCGCAAAGGGAATTCACGCATCAAGCCAGCATACACGGAAAGAAATTCATCGGACGTGTACGATTTGTCGAGTAGTGTATATTTGTCATTGTCAGAAAACTCCGTCGCGGCGGCATCGATAGCGAGGAATATTTCATCTTCACCGGCAATGAGTTCCGTCAATATTTCGAAAGGGCGTTCAAGTGTTGCAAAGCGCGGCGCATAACCACCTTCGTCGCCCAGAGAAACTTCACCCACCTCTTTGCGCATACGCTCGCCAAGCGTAGTGAAAAGTTTTTGCGCACGCGGATATGCGCGTGTCGGAGTTCCTCCAATCACTAAGATATATTCTTGAAACGGCAGACAAAAATCCGCATGAGCACCGCCATTAAGCACATTCATGTACAAGCGCGGGTACGCAGGAGTAAATCCCTCACACTCTGCAATATACCGCCACAGCGGCAGCCCTGAAACCGCCGCAGAAAGTTTCGTAAAAGCAATACTCACCGCCAAAATACCATTCGCACCCAAGCGAGATTTGTTGGGAGTGCCATCAAGCGTAATTAAAAATTTGTCGAGGGCGCGCGGACTATCGAAATTTTGTGCTTGCATCTTGGGGAACACTTCGTCACGCAAAAGAGTGAGCACATCTTGAACTCCGCGTCCGTCCGCATCACGTTTTTCAAGTGCCTCTTTCGAACCGGTACTTTTCCCCGAGGGAACACTCGCCGTGACCGTGTGCCCCTCTGCAGTGAACACAACCTCCACCGTCGGTCGCCCGCGAGAATCCAGAATTTCGCGTGCCTCCATCGTTTCTATTTTGAGCGGCGCCTCTCTGAGTTCAATCTCCATGCCACTTATGATACCAAAAAAGGAAGCTCAAACAAAGAACATCACCTACGCCGTCAACGTAAAATACCAATCAGACACATTTGCCCCAGTTCGACCGGTATCCAGATGGGTTCCGACTTTTTCGAAAAAATCATATGCTTTGTTGTCAGCGAGTGCGAGCTTGGGGTCGATGCCAAGCTCGCGCGCATGCCCCACAACGTTCACATCACCAAGCGCTCCCGCAAAAGGAGTGTTGTCCCACCCATCCGAAGCTGCGGCGACGATAACAACCCCATCCCGAACAACCTCAAGCCCTCCAAGGACAACCTCCTGACATCGCCCACCCTTGCCATCTTTTTTAACGGTGACTGTCGTTTCACCGCCAAACAAACGGCATGTTTTTGGCGTAACTGCTTCGCGCATCAACCGCGCACCAACCTCTCGTGCCTCTCCCTGAAGCTCCGCATCTTCAACACGTGCACCGTAACCCAATTTTTCTGCCTCACGCTTCATCATTTCAAGCGCTTGCGTATTTGTCGCGAATAAAATATTGTGGACACGCTCAAAATAGTGCTCCTCTTTTGGCGTATCAACAAAATTACATTCAGGAAGTTTACAAATATTTAGAATATCATATTTCGCCAAAACAGCGCGAGCATCATCGGCAGTCGTACGATCGAGCACTGTTGGTCCTGATGCGATCATGCCCATATCATTCCCGGGGACATCAGAAAAAATCATAGATACGATTGTTGCAGGATAGGCAAGTTTTGCAAACTGCCCGCCTTGGATTTGAGATGTGTGTTTGCGAACAGTGTTAATCTCGGCAATCGTTGCACCCTTGTCCATAAGCGCTTTTGTCATCGATGAAAGCGCCTCACACGAAAGATCATAAGGTAAGCACAAAAGAGAAGAACCCCCACCCGAAATAACCGTGATGAGCAGATCATGTTCCGTAAGCCCTTCGAGCATCTCAGCAATAGATTTTGTAACTTCTATATTTTCCTCCGATGGAAATGGGTGTGTGCCGATACTTGAACGCAATTTACGAAGTGGCGCCCCTCGTACATCCAAAATGATTCCATCGGTGAGCCAACCATGTAGTTTTTCTTCAATAACCTGACCTGCATCAAGCGCACATTTACCAATTCCCACAAAAAAAATACGTTGATATGCATTAAGCGAAAAGATTTGTCCGTCAATCTTTAATTGTTGACCATTAATCTCTACTTGCTTGCCCACAATTTCCTTAGTTAATACTGCTCGGTACCCGGCTTCAAGAATTACAAGCGCGTCACGACGAAGCGGTGTTGTTGCAAGTTCCTCTCCATTTTTTATGACAGAAAAAGACATAAATAAGTATGTATATTGTACCACAGGTTGGGGGGGGGGGGGGGGGGG
>ERZ1292625.1183-Hain-H41-01um-R1-1183-length-33159-cov-7_pt1 | contig 33159 bp, 31 predicted proteins | sample MGYA00564400_ERZ1292625 | MGnify/ENA primary metagenome ERZ1292625 (study PRJEB36523, sample SAMEA6512639) | groundwater metagenome | collected 2019-01-08 | study: AquaDiva: Metagenomics assemblies of 32 groundwater samples
TAGGGCCTCACTACGTTCAGCCCTGATTCTCGCTTTGCTCAAAATAGGGCCAAAACATCAAAACAAAGCTAGGAAATTTTACCACAAAACGCACTCCAACGTTTACCACCGATCTATCAGGACCACCCATCTACCCGACTACTTCTTAAACTTTTCCCAAGCCATTTCTAAAATGTTTTTAGCCGTACTTTGGCCACCGAGTCCAAAGGCAAGGCCACCCGCAACCGCAAACATAGCAACAACTCCCGCAAACAGAATTCTCAAAAGCTCCGGCGCAACACCAAGCTGATGAAGAACCAAAAATGCAACAAAAATCATAATAGACCATTGTGCAATCAAACCAACCGTGTGCGAAAGGTTTTTACCCATATTCTGGCTTGCTCCATGAGCCAAGCGATAACCCAGTTTTGCCATCATCAGGCCGACCATTGCCAAAATTACGGCTACAATTACGTTTGGTATATAAAGGATTACGCGGTTTAAGACTGTATTTACAGCATCCAGCTTCCAAACCTGCAACGTTGGAACCAAAAAGACAAGGATTACAGCCCACCTTGCAAGTTCTGCAAGAATCTCGCTCCACTCAACGTCGTGCCCTTCAAATTCCACAATACCGTAACGCGCCAGGAGCTTTTCCAGTTGAATTACTTTTAAAATACCAAAAATTACGCGATAAACAACTGCAGCAACAATTAAACTAACGAGCAAAATAATTAAACCCCCGACCAAATTTGGAATAAAAGTAATAAAAGATGCTAGAGAACTTATAACAGCAGTAGAAACTGCTGTCGATAATTCTTCGACTATCAAATTAATCACCCCCTTTCACAAAATATCTCACCTAACCTTATTAAAGGTAAACAATCGGAATAAATCAAATTACATTGAACAAACAGGCGAAATTATATATAATTTAGTGTCTTAATCCAGCAAGCACAATAAACGGGTCTGTAGCTCAACAGGTAGAGCAGTTGCCTTTTAAGCAATTGGTTGAGGGTTCGAGTCCCTCCGGACCCACCAAGGTACAAATTACTTTCCCTCTATGAATTGGGTCGATTTAATAATAATTCTTGCAATTGGGGTTTTTGCAGCCGATGGTATTAAGCGTGGGTTTTTGATACAAGCCTTTAACATTGTTGGGTTTTTGTTTTCGCTGCTTTTTGCTCTGGCCCTGTATGCGCAACTGGCAAGCGTGCTGTTAAAGATATTTAATATTCCAGAAATAGCGGCAAACCCTATCAGTTTTTTAATCATCTGGATTGTCGCCGAAAGCGCATTTTTTGGGGTTTTAACCGGCATTTATGCTAAGTTTATTGCCCGCTATCACCACATAAAAATAAACAAGTACTTGGGTATTTTGCCATCCATCGCCAACGCCCTTTTATTTTTGGCGTTTGTCCTGCTCCTTGTGGTCTCTCTGCCAATTCGCCCAGGCATTAAGCAGGATATATTTAATTCAAAGTTCGGCGCCGAACTTGTAAACAAGGCAACTTTACTGGAAAAACCTTTTAATGACATATTTGGGCCGATCACCAAGCAGACTTTAACCTTTTTAACAGTTAAGCCGGAAGACAAGGGCTCGGTAGATTTAAAATTTACCCAAAAAACCGTAAGTGTAGATTATGACGCCGAAAAGCAAATGTTTGCTCTTGTAAACGAAGAGAGAATGAAAGCTGGCGCCAGGCCGCTCGTTTTGCGGGATAATCTGGCGGAAGTTGCAAGGGCGCACTCGCGGGATATGTTTGCCCGGGGTTACTTTTCCCATTTTTCGCCGGAAAGTAAAGATATTGGTGACAGGCTCGGGGCAGCAGACATATCCTACACATATGCCGGTGAGAATTTAGCGCTGGCGCCAAGCGTACAAAGGGCGCACACAGGCCTGGTGAACAGCGAAGGCCACAAAAGAAATATCCTGGACCCCGCTTTCACAAAAATTGGCATAGGCGGCATAGACGGTGGAATTTACGGCAAAATGTTTACACAAATATTCACGGAGTAAATATCGAGAGAAAGCTAAAATAATCCCAAGATTTAAGCGGCAACTGGTAACGGCCAGCTTTCGTCGGTAAAGACACGGTCGGCTTCCATCACCCATGTTTGAGGTTGCTGTGTGTATTTGTAGGGCCTGAGGCTTCCATCAACACCTACTATAAATAGTTCCGACTGCCTCGCACCATATTCGTTCAGCAATATCATTTCAGCCTCCAAAATTCTATCCCGTACAATATTTGCCTCATTAAGATATCCTAATTTAATAAATCCGAGTGCAATGATGCAGTTGTCGTGTGGCCAGATACTCCCATTATGGTACGAATCAGTGTCATTTTCAGAATAATTTGGCGATAGTAAAGATAACGTTCTAATGCCGTACGCAGTTAACATATCAGGCTGCATCAGTCGATTAACAACAAAGGGTTCTTTTTCGCTATCAATTATTCCAGTTACAAGTAAATGGCCGACATTTGATGTGATGTCCCTAATTTGAGTATCGTCTCCATCTAATGCCTGAGCGAAGAATTTTTCATCACTCATCCAAAAATCTTTATTAAAACGCGTTTTTAAGTTTTGCGCTCTTTCGTTTAACTTTTTGGCATATTCTGTGTCGAGGGACTCGTATAGCTTAGCAGCTCTCATTAAAGCCAAATACTGGTAACCTTGAACTTCAACTAATGCAACTGGCTCTTTGACCTTTTCATGCCCATCGGGATAATTTATAGAATTACCCGAATCTTTCCATCCCTGGTTTATTAACGCATTCCTATTTTTAGCTTGGTATCGTATGTAACCGTCGTCCTTTATATTGCCATAAATGTCCATCCATTCAATTGCCGCCCGTATTGACTGATCAAAATCAACAAGAAAGTCCATATCCTCAGTGAGCCTTAAATATTCACATGCCACCATAACAAATAGTGGGGTCGAATCAATTGAGCCGTAATATCTTAAACCTTCTTCATCAACACACCAGTTACCCGATGCAAGTTTTTCAAGAACGCGGTTGTTAGCCGTATCGGCGAGAATTTGTCCGTCATAGTCCCAAAATCTCAGCTCATGTGATATCTTTCCCGGTTCTTCGTCTCTTGCCTTGTCAACCACCTTGCCTTGGAATTTGGCCATAGTCCGTAGACTATTTCTTACAGGCAAAAGTGTATTAATAATAGCCTCCTTTTCTTCATCGGTAAATTCATCTATCTTTTTATAGCGGTCTGGATGAATTATTACAGGAATTTCTCTAAGAATTTGCGGGGGTAAATTTTTTCTTGAAAGTCTGAAAAATCTTTCTTCTGAAGCAAGGCATGCGTCCCTTGGAAAAAATCCGCTGAATGCTTGCGTTTCGCCTGAAGCCCTATAACCCTGTTCGTTTACAACCCCCAGGCAACTTATCTGAGCAGTACTAGAAATTCGTTCGACTACCTCCGGTGAGACCATTTATTATAGGTTAATTATATCATATTTATGTCTCTATTAAAAACATTATAGGCCAACTACCCTAATTCAATAAATTAGTTCGTTGACCTCAACTCATTATCTGATTAATATTGTGAAAATGTCAAATTGGTTAAGTTATGCAATTAAAATTTATCAAACTTTGCCAACTGGTACTTGCGGTCTCCAAAATAGCCGGTTACCTCGGGCATAACAATGGGCATGCCAAGTAGTTGCGCCGGAAAAACCGTGTATTCACCATATTTATCATTTATAGAGTCGGTACTTTTTATAAGTTTTGCCCATTTGACCTCGTCGCTAAAAAGGGGAGTGGTAATATAGCCGTTTCTCGTAAGCATCCCCAGGCTCACTCCGCAAAAAATTATATTCTTAAAATCCCAGTCGCTGGAAATCAATTTGCAAATGTCAAAAAGCTTTTTGCCATCATTTATGTAGGTTTTTAAGGTTCTGTGTCCCCAAAAACTATGGCCGCCATGCCCTTCACGCAAGGAAAAACCCACATAACGCCCCGCAAGATTCATACGCCTTGCTTTAAAAGCGGCCTCTTCACAAAGATTCCTGGCAACCTTAAAAATGTCTGCCTTTTTTGTTAAAAGTCTATGCGTTGTGTAAGTGCGGCCCACGCTTTTCTGCTCCGGCAAAGATTTAAAAGAGTTAACGGGTGCAGTGTCTACCCCTCGGCAGATATTCCACAGATAGGGTCCCCAAAAAGGACCAAAGTTAGCATTTAAAAATTGTGCAGGGCAATTACGCAGTTTTGGAAAGTTGTTTACCCCAAGCTTTGTTAAATGCCCGTAAAGTCCCCAACCCAGGCCGCAAACGTCCGTCAGTTTAGATTTGTCCAAAACCTCAATCACATTATCCTCTGTTATCCAAAAAAGACCATCGGGTTTTATTTGGTTGGAGGCAAGTTTGGCCAAAAATTTGTTATGGGAAACGCCAACGGAGCAGGTTAAATAATCACCAATCTCTCTTAACCTTTTTTTTAAATCAAAGGCAATACTAAAAACATTACCCCAGAAATGCTCTGTTTCGGTAACATCGATAAAACACTCATCAAGTGAAAAAACTTCGCAATGTGGGGAGTAGAGAGAACAAATTTTTATAAACTCATGGCTTATGTATTCATATTTACTAAAATCCGCAGGAACCAAAATAATCTCAGGACAAAGTTTTTTGGCGTCATACACGCGGCTTCCTGTGCCTACTCCGTATTTTTTAGCCTCTACAGAGGCAGCAATAATACAACTTCGGCCCTTTGCCTTTACAACGCCAACGGGTTTGCCCCGAAAAGCTGGATTTGCCTGTTGTTCGGCAGTTGCAAAAAAACTGTTCAGGTCGACATGAATAATAACACGTTGATCGTTCATAGTTCATTGTTAATAGAAGGTATAAAGCTCTTATCCTCGTCCACGAACCATTAACCACGAACCATCAACTATTCCAGTTCCATTACCTTCTTGACTCTCCAGCTATAGCTGCTGGTGTTGTATTCCAGTTCAAAGTTAGAAGTATCCGAGGCGCAAACCAAATCTACCAATTTCGTGTCGCCCACCCTTTTGGAGGAAGAAAAAATTAGCTTCTCAAACTTCACAAAACGTCTGTTCCAATTCATAGCAATAGGAAATATCCCACGATCAAAAAAAGCCCAAACTTTAACCTCATCATCAACTTCCACTCTCTTATATTACCCAAAGAAAACCCGAAATGTCAAGATCTTAAACGTTTACAATTTGGCAAAGGGTACAAAATCTGCTTACAATAGATATAAGCCTGCCAATGTCGACCTTATCTTATAGGGAGTACTTGGACTTTGTCGAAAAGTACAACAAGAATAGTATTCCGTTTGTAAAAGTAATTTCCTCTTTACTTGTGGTTGCGCTTGTGGCCTTTGTGTTTTCCACTTCGATCTCCAACTACAACAACAAAAAAATAGAACCTGCTGTTTTGCAATCCAAATATTTCGAAAATGTGAACGCAGGATACTTTAAAAGTAAGCAGGCTATGGCAGATCTTTTCGACAGTTTTCAGATAGCAGGCGTAAAAACAGAAAAACTGGATTCTCTTAAAGAATCCTCCCAATCCGTCCAGGCACCCGGCTTCTTTCTAACGCTGGGTGAAACACAAAAAGTTTTGTCCCAAATTAAACTGGCCGAAGAAAGTATTCTTACCGAGCGGGAGGAGCTTAAAAAACAGGTTGTTCCGCAAGTATACGAAACACTCAATAACCAGGTGGTTGAATATTTAAACCAGTCCGAAACGTTTTTGACCAGTCTCCAGTCAACCCAGGAACAGTTAAAAGATCTGACACTTGCCGCCGGACCTAATCTGTACCTGCCCACGCTTTCGGATGAAACTATCTGGCAAACTCAGGATTTAGAAAAAATAAAAGCTTATTACGAGAACCAAAAAAAGGAAGCCGAGGCGGCAACCCTCTCATACACTAAGATCCAGACAAAAGATCAGCTAAAAACTTACAAAGATCACGAGCTTACTTATTTTCAGCTGGTTATAAACGTCTCGGACAATATTATTAAAGTCTTAGGAAAAACTACAAATGAAGACCCTCAATCAGCCACCAACATAGAAGAAGCTTACCAGGTTTTAGTCGGGGCTAAGCGTGAAAACGAACAGCTGGCTCAACAGCTTCTGGATGCGAGAGTTAACCTAACATCTTCCCAGGTTTACTTTGAAAATATCTCCTCTCTTAAAAATCGACAAAGAGTGATAGAAAGCGGACTGGTTGAAGGGAATAAAGTACAATTAAAAAACGTAACGAAAGTAACCCAATCAAACTTACTAAACAAAATACCTATAGTTGGTAATTATTTTACTCCCTTACAAAGTAATTAATGCTTTTGCTAAACTATTAAAGAAGCTTGTTTCAAAGAAATTAGCTATTTAAACTAAGAAAGGAGGCAAAAATTATGGATCCAAATCAAGACGACCAAGGTCAAAACCCGGGTATGCCAGCTGATGACGGAATGGGAGGACAAACTCCGGCACCGGATACGGACACAAACCCAGCTCCGGTTGGGGGAGACTCACCTGCTGGTGGAATGGATGAACTTCCTCCTTCCCCGCCGGTAGTAGAAGAACAACAACCAGCAGATACACCTGCAGATTCAGGTTCCGAGGAACCTGCCGGGGACACAAACCCAGCAGCTTAAGGTTAGGCAAGGGCAGCTAAAGTTTCTTTCCAAAGCTTTGCAGTAAGGAAAAGAAATTTGACGTTAACAAAACTTAAATCTAGTTTTAGATTAACAGCAGTTTTAGTGTTGTTCGTGGCTTACTCGGTAAGTTTGTATTATTTTGGGCAAGTTTCCGTGCCAAAAATAACCTTATCCGCGCAAGACACCGATAAAAACCAAGGCGTTGCCGACAAAATACAAAAACCTCTTCCCCAAAACGAAACAGTATCTGCAAGAGTACTTGCTCAATCAGTAAAACTTTGCGCCAGTACCGTTAATTCGTTTGAACTTGCCTACCCTAAAGATTGGTTCACAACATACAATCAAAAAGACCAAGAGTGTGCATTTTTTGCACCGTATTCTTTTGTGATACCGACTAGTCTCGAAAGCGATTTTACCCAAGTCACCATTAAAGTGATAAATAAAGACCAGTGGGAAGAGGTGGTCAAATCTTTTGAAAACCCGAACGAGCTTTACAACATTGACGAAACAAAAAACATAGACGTAAACGGTAAACTTGTAAAGTTCATTAAATCCCAATCGACAGGTAGTCTTAAACCAAGGGGTTTTAAAAAGGTTACGTACCTTGTTTTTGATACAAATCATCCGCTGGAGATTACGTACACTCAGCTGGACGAAAAAGAAGATACAAAAAATTACGAGGTCGTTTTAGAAAATATGGTGCAGTCCTTAAAGTTTTACTAAAAGAAAAGGCCCCTCTTGCGAGAAGCCCTTTCGAGTTTGCCTATCTTGCGATAAGCACAAACTTTATACTGCGGGAAAATATAACTGTCAATACCCCAAAACAAGGCCAAAAAACAAGTGTTATACTTTTACCAAAATCCATGAAAATAATTAAGAACCACGAAGTCCACACAGTCTCCGAAATTAATCATTTTGCAAAACTAACACTTGAGCAGGTTATTGTGTGGGTAGAGGGTGAGGTCTCCGCTCTAAAAAAAATAGGGGACTACGATTTTTACCTGTTCGACTTAAAAGACGGCAAAAATGTTCTTCCCTGCTCGGCAAATGGCAGCATAGTAGAAGCACTCGGATCCGATATATCAAACCAAACAGTTATTGCTTTTGGCAACCTTACACTTTATGAGCCAAGCGGAAAGTATCAATTAAGGGTTCAGCACTTAGAGCTCTCGGGCGAAGGCCAAATTTATAAAAAGCTGGAAGAGCTAATAAAAAAATTAAGGGAAGAAGGTTTATTTGATTCCAGAAATAAAAAAGAGATCCCGCTCTACCCTAGAAAAATTTGTATTGTTTCCTCAATTGGCTCCGACGGTTGGAATGATTTTAAAACACACACTGTTGAAAAATTCCCGATAACCCAACTTTTTACAACTGATATTAGGGTCCAGGGGCCAAAATCAATAAATGATTTGCTAAGAGTTCTGCCTCAAGTTGACCAAAAAGGTTTCGATGTTGTCGTTATTACCCGCGGAGGTGGCGGTCTCGACGATTTGGCTGCTTTCAACAACGAAGACGTAGCCCGGACCATTTTTAAAATGAAAACTCCTACAGTTGTTGCCATAGGCCACGAAGCCAACGAATCATTGGCTGAATGGGTGGCAGACGCCCATGCATCGACCCCGACAGACGCAGCCAACATAGTAACTCGTGGGTGGCAAAGTATTTTAGACAAACTCAACCTGATTGACGCCAGGTTAGAATCAAAATTTCAGCGGTTTAGGGAAAATAATTTACAAAAATTAGATTACTTCTATGCAAAACTCAGCCAGGAAAAAATGAGAATCAACCAATACCCGCACCAATTAAAGAGACTGGAAGACAGTTTAAAAAACCGTCAAAAAATAATAATTACCGACGCTCAGCAGGAAGAAAAAAGACTCTACGAAGACCTGTCAAAAAACGCGAAATCTCTTATCCAAAGTTCAAGCACTACGCTTATAAGATATGCGCAGGCTCTAAACTTACTATCTCCCCAAAACACCCTAAAGCGCGGATATTCACTAACCACTGACGAAAATGGTCGGGTTATAAGGTCTGTTGCAAGTGTTGTAGTCGGACAAAAAATAGGAGTAAAATTGTCAGACGGCAGCTTAACATCCGTAGTAAAATCAAAGAGTAAAAAATGAAGCAAACAGAAGACCTAACGTTTTCAAAGGCACTTGCCAGACTTGAAGAAATTGTCGCTAAACTTGAAGAACCGGATTTAGACCTGGAAGAAGGTTTACAACTTCTGGAAGAAGGAGTTAGATTACACAAAGTGTGCAAAATTAAGTTAACTTCAGCAAGCGCTAAAATTACTACCATCCTAAAAGAAGAAAATGGCGGAAGCTAACATTGGGGTCGTAATTCATTGCTTTCCTAAGCTGTTTGTGGCTGTCATAAAACTTTCCAAAAAAAATTTAAAAATAGGAGACAGGATAAAACTTGTTAATAAACAAGGGGAAAACTTTACTCAAACGGTAGAATCTATGCAAATTAAGCATGCTCAAATTGACATTGCCAGGGCTGGGGACGAGTTTGGCCTTAAAACTACAAATGCTGTCAAATTAAAATCACCCGTTATAAAAATATTATGATTTACGTGCTTCACGGGGCAAATTCTGATGACTCCTCACAAAAAATTAAAAGCCTTGTAACCAAATATCCGGGATATGAAAAAATATACGTACAAGCGCAAGACTCGGATCTTCTGTATCAAAGCTTGTTTGCCCGAGACATAACCGGAAGCAAAAAACTTATTATTGTTGAAGGGTTCGTAGAAAGAAAAAGTCTCAAAAACATAGACCTTAAAAATGTCCAAGAAGATAATATACTCATTATTTGGGAGAAGAAAGAGATTACGGCCGCGCAAATCGCGAAGCTGGCAAAAGTGGCAAACGTTGAGAATTTTAAATTGCCATCCACCCTTTTTTATTTTTTAGATTCAATTTCGACCAGTCCAGGGCAGACTCTCAAATATCTTAAAGAACTCCAAAGCGAAAAAGCAACCGGCCTGGCCTGGCACATAGCAAACCGACTTTTTTTGATGATCCTTTTAAAATTAGAGCTAAAAGAGGCCGAAATTCAACAAATCGCTGGCAGAAGACTCGCTCCTTGGCAGCTTGATAAAATTAAATCTCAAGCCTTTGCTTTCCCTTTACCAAAACTAAAGCAAATGTTTTCTGCCGTTCTCAAGGTTGATACCCTAATTAAAACCGGCAGCACCCAAATGCCGGAGGCAACGCTGCTGTCCCTTATGTTTGCAAAGTACCTAAAAGCTTAAAGTTTGTTACAATTAATACAAGATAAAAACTGCCCGCTGCCCGCCCTCAAAACGGGCAAGTCGGCATTGTTTTTTAAAAAATCTTAAAAACAATGCGAAGCATAGTTTGGTTTAAAGAAGTAGATAAGAATGATATAGCTCACGTTGGTGGGAAGGGCGCAAACCTAGGCGAACTCACAAAAATTGGTGCACCGGTTCCGGATGGTTTTATCGTTACCTCGCAAGCATATTTTGATAATTTAAAGGTCTCCGGTGCGCTCGATAGGATACGAGGCATACTCTACAATGTGGATGTTGACAATCCGACGGCCCTTGAGACAAAAGCCCAGGCTTGTCAGGACGAAATTAAAAAGATAACCCTGGACAAAAAACTCGAAGAAAATCTCTACGAATATTATGAAAAACTTTCCAATAAAAAAAATGTCTTAGTCGCAGTAAGATCCTCCGCAACCGCAGAAGATCTTCCGGAAGCATCATTTGCAGGACAACAATCAACATTTTTAAATATTAAAGGCAAAGACAACCTCAAAGAAGCCTTGTTGGCAGCCTGGGCTTCCTTGTTTGAAGCAAGAGCAATTTTTTACCGCGTCCAGAAAAATTTCGACCACTTTAAAGTTGGTATCGCAATCCCTATCCAAAGGATGGTCCAATCACAAACATCCGGAATTATGTTTACTATGGATCCCGTAACAAACAATAAAAACACAATAATAATAGAAGCAATTTTTGGCCTCGGGGAACTCATTGTCGGCGGCCAGGAAACGCCGGATCATTACGAAGTTTCAAAAAAAGGCTTTACCATAAGCGCCAAAAAAATCGTCGCTCAAAACAAACAAATGATTCTTTCCGCGCATGGTAATAAAACACTGAGCGTTGCCCCCGCTTACAAAGAAGAGCAGAAACTTCCCGACAAATACATAGTAGAACTTGCCAAAATCGGTCATAGCGTAGAAGAACATTATTTTTTCCCGCAAGACATAGAATGGGCATTTGAAGACAACAAATTATACATAGTGCAAACAAGGCCGATTACAACTATAAAAAGTACAGGCAAAGACCTGGACGATAAAAGCACTCAGAAGTTTGACCAAAAAGATGTTCTCGTTCAAGGCGCCCCTGCCTCCCCCATTATAGGTACAGGGAAAGTAGTCATTGTAAAAGATATAAAAGAACTGGGTAAAGTAGAAAAAGGAGACGTTTTAGTAACAGAAATGACCAATCCGGACTTTGTGCCCGCAATGAAAAAAGCAATAGCAATTGTCACGGACCGTGGTGGGAGAACATCACATGCTGCAATTGTGTCCCGCGAGCTTGGAATTGCCTGCGTTGTTGGCACAGGTAATGCCACCCACAAATTAAAAGAGGGCATGATTGTAACTGTAGACGGCTCAACAGGCGTCGTTTATAAAGGGCAAAACTTAAAAGGCTCCAAATATATTGAAGCTACTTTTAAAAAAGAGCACGCAAAACACAGTAAAACTGCAACTCACATTTACACAAACCTGGCAGAACCGGATCTTGCCGACAAAGTCGCCCGCCAGAATGTAGATGGTGTTGGTCTCCTGCGTGCAGAATTTTTGCTCGCCCAAATTGGTACCCATCCAAAAGAATTAATTGCTGAGAAAAAACAGGAAAACTATATAGGCCAGTTGGTTAGTGGTTTATCTATTTTTACAAAGGCATTTGGAGAAAGACCTGTCATTTACAGGGCCACTGATTTTAAATCAAACGAATACAAAAATTTACGAGGTGGCGAAAAATTCGAACCACAAGAATCCAACCCTATGCTTGGCTATCGCGGCGCATACAGGTATATAAAAGATCCGGATGTTTTTAAACTGGAGCTTGAAGCCATTAAACGTGTGCGAGAACATCATAATAATTTGCACCTGATGATTCCATTTGTAAGAACTGTGCAGGAACTTGTAACTGTAAAACAGATGGTAACAGATTGCGGACTCTTTCTGGACCCTAAATTCAAGTTTTATATGATGGTAGAGATTCCTTCCAACGTAATTCTTCTTGAGGAATTTATTAAAGTCGGCATAGACGGGGTATCTATTGGATCCAACGATTTAACTATGCTTATTTTAGGTACCGACAGGGACAACGAAGAGGTAGCTGGTGAATTCTACGAATTAAATCCGGCTGTCCTTTGGGCCTTAAAAAAGATTATTGAAACTTCAAATAAATATAATGTTACTTCATCAATTTGCGGCCAGGCCCCGTCTGTTTACCCCCAGCTTACTCAAATGCTTGTTAACTGGGGAATAACCTCAATTTCCGTTAACCCGGATGTTATTGACTCAACACGCAAACTTGTCTATGAAGCAGAACATCATTTACTAAGCAGAGAAAAGGACTAAAAGCAAAAAAATGGCAAAAATTAAAAAAATAATTGGCCGCGAAGTATTAGATAGCCGTGGTTACCCGACAGTTGAAGCTATAGTTCAATTAGACGACGGGGCAGTCGGTAGTTTTGCGGCCCCATCAGGTTCCTCAATCGGCAGACACGAAGCAGTTGAACTTCGGGACGGCGACATAAAAAGGTACGGCGGTAAGGGAGTCTTGAAATGCTTGCACAACATTTTATATGTACTTGCCCCAAGAATAATCGGCAAAGATGCAGCTAACCAGGTAGAAATAGATAAAGAGATGATTCAGGCAGACGGTACCAGTGATAAATCCAGGTTAGGTGCAAATACAATTCTTGCTATTTCGGCAGCTGTTGCCAAAGCCCAAAGTGCCTCGGAGCACAGCACTGTTTACAAGTATATCTCAAAACTCTTAAGCGGCACCGCCTCCGAAAAATTCGAAATTCCGACCATCATGTTCAACATTTTAAATGGAGGTAAACATGGTGGCGGGAATACGGATTTCCAGGAATTTATGATCGTACCTCCACAGGCCACTTCGTACTCGTCAAACCTTCGCGTAGGCAGTGAAATTTATTACGCGCTGAAAGAAGTCATCGCGAACCATAGCGGTATTACTTTAATTGGTGACGAGGGTGGTTATGCACCAGTCTTATACACTAACGCAGATGCATTAAAAATTATAGAGGAATCTATTCAAAAGGCCGGATATAGTTTAGGCATGGATGTCTTTTTTTCGCTCGACATTGCCGCTTCTTACTTTATGGAGGGTAACAGTTACAAAATTAAAGACAGGCCGGTTGCTCTTTCTACAAACGATTTTATCGATTACTTCGCTACTCTAAACGAGCAGTACCACATTCTATCACTTGAAGACCCGCTCTCCGAAGACGACTGGGACGGATGGGCACTTATTACCCAGAAGTTGGGTTCAAAAACACTAATAGTCGGTGACGATCTAATAACAACAAACTTGGCACGCCTGAATAAAGCTATAGAAAAAAAATCTTGTAACGCAATTGTTGTAAAACCAAACCAGGTGGGAACCATAACGGAGACACTGGAAGTTGTAAAAAGAGCCAAAGAAGCCAACTTTAAAATCGTTGTATCACACAGATCCGGTGAAACAAATGAGGATTTTATTGCCGATTTTGCTGTTGGCATCAACGCGGACTATGCAAAATTTGGCGCCCCGGCAAGAGGAGAGCGTGTCGCCAAATATAATAGACTTTTGGAAATAGAATACGAATTGTCCTAAATGCTCCGGATTACAACTAAACCTCGACCGCTCGTCCTTTGTATTTTAGACGGCTGGGGTGTTGCAGATGCGGGTCAGGGTAACGCCATAACTCTGGCCAACCCCCAAAATTTTAACGACTTTTGGTTTTCATACCCCCACACTTTATTAGTTGCCTCCGGCCAGGCGGTTGGTTTACCGGACGGTATTTTTGGCAATTCCGAAGTAGGACACATCAACTTAGGGGCGGGTCGCGTAGTCTTTCAGGATCTCCTGCGTCTTAACAATGCCATAGCAGATGGCACTTTTTTTGAGAACGAAGCATTTCTACAAGTACTGGATCATGTCAACAAAAACGGCACGAACATTCATTTAATGGGGCTTGTGGGCCTGGGTGCAGTACACAGCGATATTAGCCACCTTTACTCCCTCCTGTCTTTTCTTCAAAGGAACAAAGTTTCCCCTTCTCGAATAAAACTACATTTGTTTACTGATGGTCGTGACAGCCCCCCAAATGCCTCCAAAGCTGTGATAGCCGGCCTTGAAGAAAAATTAGCTCGCGAGAATACCGGCCAAATAGCCTCAATAGGTGGCAGATACTACGGAATGGACCGTGATAACAGATGGGATAGAACAGAAAAAGCCTACATTGCAATAACGGGCAAGGGTACAGAAAAAGAAAAAAGCGCGCAACTTGTAATTGATAAGTCCTATGCCGCCGGCGTTACCGATGAATTTATCATTCCGCACACTATTGTCGACGAATCCGGCGTGCCGATTGGACCTATCACCGAAAATGATGGTGTCATATTTTTTAACTACCGGCCGGACAGGGCAAGACAAATTAGTAAGGCTTTTGTCCTGGACAATCTATCCAACTTAAAAACTTCATCCGGTGAAAAAGTTCAGGGTTTTAACCGGGGCGCCAAAATCAAAAACCTATGCTTTGTTTCTCTGACAAGATATGAGCGTGATTTGCCAGTAAGCAAGGTTGCCTTTAGTCCGGAAGAGGTAACAATGCCAATTGCACGGATATTTTCAGAACGCAGCATGAATCAATTGCATATCGCCGAAACAGAAAAATACGCGCACGTTACTTACTTTTTTAACGGCGGCCTGGAGCAGCCGTTCCCGGCAGAAGATAGAGTACTTATTAATTCACAAAAAGTAGATTCATACACCCAGGCGCCGGAAATGTCAGCGCCTACAATAACAGAAAAATTAATTGCAAAAATTTATACTCAAAATTATGACTTTATAATCGTAAATTACGCAAACGCGGACATGGTTAGCCACAGTGGCAACATAGAAGCTACTGTCAGGGGAGTTCAAACTATAGATAAATGCTTAGGAATGCTTGCCAAAGCAGTTTTAAATGCCGGGGGAGGCATGATAATAACGGCCGATCATGGAAATGCCGAAGTTATGCTAAGGGTTGGTACAAACGAACCCGACACCGAGCACAACATCAGCCCGGTACCTGTGCTATTTATATTTAACGACCTTAAAGGTCAAAACCTGCAATTACCTCAGGGGCTCTTGGCAGATATTGCCCCAACGATACTCAGCATTCTGCAAATTCCCAAGCCTTCGCAAATGACCGGCCGCAGCCTGCTTTAAATTTCCAGGTTAAAATGTTTATAATCACTCAATGGTTATTGAACATGCCGCCAGGACAGTGGATACAGCAGAAGGAATCACGCCAAGACAGCCACTCCTTTCGATGGTCGTGCTGGAACCTTTATTTTTAGGTCGTACAATTTCAGAAGCAAACATACCCTTAATATTTCAAGGAAGAGAAACCAGCACCGAAAGGGAAGTCGTTTTAGAAGCAAAAGCCGGGGAAGACCAAGCGCAAGCATGTATTTATGTTGCTTACCATGACAGAGTCGCCCTTTATGTTCTTGCCAGAACAGGGCGCATAGAAACAGCTGAAGACCTAGCAGGGGATACCATGGGCAAAGTGCTAAGTAGCGTTGGTGGCTTTGAATTTCGAGAAGGTATTGAGTTTTCATCTTGGGTTTTTAGAATTGCGCATAATCTCGTAGCAAGCTTCTACAGGAAAATGGGCAGACAAGGACAAGAATTACTCGTTCGCTTGCAGATGACGTGGATCACGAACATCTTACCGCCATGCACAAAGACGATATTGAACTGCAAGCTATCGGGAAATTACTATATGAATCTGCTGTCAGCAAAATAAAAGAGCTGCCGGAAAGGCAACGCCAGGCAGTACACTTAAGATTTGTGAAGGGCCTATCTGTAGCAAGAACAGCGGAAGAAATGGTAACAAACAAAGGAAATGTGAGAGCTCTTCAGCATAAAGGCATGGCTAGATTAAAAAAGTTTCTGATAGAACAGTAAACTACAGAACTATCACAAACTCGCCCTTTGGCGGGTGCTCTGCGAAGTGCTGGATAACAACAGTTACTTTTTGTCGCAAAACCTCTTCGTGCAATTTAGTAAGCTCCCGGCAAACGACAATATCAATGTCCCCGAAAATCTCATTTATCGCTTCTAAAGTTTTTAAAACCCTAAAAGGGGACTCATAAATAATAAACGTGGTCTTTATGATCTCACCAACCTTTTTAATGTCTGCAAGTTGATTCCTGCGCTTGCCGTCTTTTTTAGATAAATAACCCACAAACATAAATTTATCGGTGGGTTTGCCGGAAACCGTCAAAGCAGAGATTACAGCAGATGCTCCCGGTATTGCCGCAATCGTGATATTTTTAGAAGCCGCTTCTCTCACAAGCTTAAATCCCGGGTCCGAAATTAAGGGTGTTCCGGCATCGGAAACGAGTGCAATACACAGACCTTTTTCCAGGTCCCCCATCACAGAATTTATCACTCTCTCCTCGTTAAAATCATTAAAAACTACCATTTTTTTATGAATATCATATGCGCTAAGGAGTTTACCGGTAACTCTGGTGTCTTCGCACAAAATATAATCTACACTACCTAGCGTCTCAACGGCGCGATGTGTTATGTCCTTTAAATTACCAATGGGTGTGGATACAATGAAAAGAGGCATACTAACAGTGTATTGTATCTCGTTTATCATTTAATGTCTTTCTATGAAGTATGAACAATGAACTATCAACCACTAACCATTAACCATCGACTAGTTTAATGATCACAGAAGCACTTATTAATTTCGCGACAAATATAATCCAGTCGATGGGCTACCCCGGTATCTTCCTCCTAATGACTGCCGAGTCCATGTTCATTCCCTTTCCTTCGGAAATAACCATGACATTTTCCGGTTTTTTGGTCAGCAGCGGCCATTTCAACTTTTTCCTGGTCGTACTATCTGGTGGTCTGGGTAACGTACTAGGTTCGTCAGTCGCTTATTATCTTGGTCACAGCCTAAAGCACAAAGTTATTAATAAAATAATAGAAAAATATGGCAAATTTCTTTTTGTTACCAAAGAAGAATTCACAAGCACCGAATCCCTTTTTAAAAAACACGGCTCGTGGATCATCGTGGCCTCAAGATTTATCCCTGGCGTCAGGGCTATTATTTCTGTACCTGCCGGTGCAGCGCACATACCTTATCCGTCATTTATCCTGTATACGGCTCTGGGTTCTTTAGCCTGGAGTTTTATTCTAGTCTATGCCGGTACTATTTTAGGATCCAATTGGCAAGTTGTACGCACACTACTTCACAAATTTGACACAATCATTTTGGTTGTAACTCCAGTATTGATAGCTGCCTACATTTGGCATAAATTCAGAAAAAACCTAAGTGTTCAAAAAACTTAACTTCCGGTCAAACAATCAAATCTTTAGAAATCTGATAAGATTAATCTAGAAACGTACTTCACCATGGTTAAGTTGCCTGATGAACCAATTGCCAAAGCAGAAAGAACTGAAACCTCGCGTCCTCCATTAAAGAAAAAGAGGGCTGGACGGCTCTTGCGGATTCTTGGTCCCGGAATCGTAACCGGTGCAGCCGATGACGATCCATCAGGCATAGCAACATATTCCCAGGCTGGTGCCCAGTTTGGCTTCAATTTGCCATGGACCATGCTGTTTACCTACCCCTTGATGACGGCAGTCCAGGAAGCTTGTGCACGTGTAGGAGCGGTAACGGGCAAAGGACTTGCTGCAGCTGTTCGTGACCATTATCCTAAGAAGGTACTATATCCTGTGGTTGCGCTTGTAGTAACAGCCAATACATTTAATATTGGCTCCGATATTGGTGCCATGGCAGCAAGCACCCGCTTACTTTTGCCAAATGTACCATTCGGTCTATTGGCACTTGGTTTCGCTGTAATCATCTTGCTGCTAGAGGTTTTTGTTACCTATAAAACGTATATACGCCTCCTGAAATGGCTGGCAATGGCCCTCTTTGCATACTTTATTACCGCATTTTTGATTTCTGTACCGTGGGTAGAAGTATTAAAAGCAACTTTAGTGCCCCATCTCGAATGGAATAAAGATTTTCTCTTCATTATCGTTGGCATCTTCGGTACGACCATTTCTCCGTACCTATTTTTCTGGGAAACTAGCAATATAGTTGAAGATGAGATATCCGAACATCGACTGGCAGAAAGTGGAGGCGTGCCTAAACTAACTAAGCCTTACCTAAAAAGGCTTCGGATTGATAATGCTGTTGGTATGCTATTCTCCAACGTAAGCGCCTGGTTTATTATTGTGGTGGGTGCAGTGGTGCTAAACCAGGCAGGAGTGACAAACATAACCAGTGCAGCGGACGCTGCCAGGGCTCTTGAGCCGCTTGTGCACAGTTTCCCGAATGCAGGCTTTTTGGCCAAGTTAATCTTCTCTATTGGTGTAATAGGAATCGGACTTCAGAGCATACCGGTCCTGGCAGGTTCCTCGTCTTATGCTATCGCGGAAACATTTAATTGGCGGGAAGGTCTTTTCCGCAAGTTTAAGCAAGCCCGTGAGTTCTATTTTGTAATCATTATCGGAACATTGGTTGGGTTGATGTTTAACTTTATTGGCTTCGACCCTATTAAAGCCCTGGTTTTGACAGCCGTTTTCAATGGGATAGCGGCAGTTCCGCTCATATTCCTTATAGCACGAATATCGAGCAGGGAAGACATCATGGGAGAACATAAAAGCGGCATATGGTCTAAGCTGGGGCTTTGGATTACGTTTTCTGTCATGGGGATTTTTGCCATAGCACTACTTACATCGTTTCTTTGAAAACTTTTAATTTACAACTACAACAATATCAACTTTTCCTAAAAGTTAAATGTCAAAATATTAAAGGAAAAAAAAGAAATTAGTTCTGGTATCGCCTGATGACTCCAACACACTTACCTTGGATAGTTACGTTTTTAGTAATGATAGGCTGCATTGCGGGGTTTGCAGGCATCAACCTTACCTGGTCTTTGTCTCTATAAAACCTCTTTAGTGTAACAACCCCATTTTCCATCATAGCAACGACAATATCGCCATTTCTCGCCTGATTTGTTTCCTCAATGACTACAAAATCACCGTCCAGTATTCCGTCGTCTATCATGCTTTCGCCTTTAACTTGCAATACATAAGATTTTTTATTGGCAGAAACCATGTTTCCGGCAACGGCAAATGTTGCTGTCGGGTCTGTGTATGGTTCAATTGGTGCACCGGCTGCAATAAAACCGGCAAGAGGTAGTTCAATACCTTTTACAATATTACCGATCTTTTTATCAATTAACTCAATACTTCGTGCAAGGCCGTTTGATTTTTTAATAAGGCCCTTTTTCTCAAGTGCGCCTAGGTGCTCATGGACTGTTGCTAAAGATTTAACGCCAAGATACTTTGCAATTTCCGATAAAGTTGGAGCATGGCCATACTGGTCTATATAGCCGTTTAAAAAATCCAGAATCTCTCTTTGTCTTTTATAAATTACAACTGTCATGCGCTCAATATACCCCGAAGATAACCCGAATGTCAAGAGTATATAATCATTAAAAATGGGTTATAATGCAGTTTCTATGAAATTTAATCTTAAGTCCACCTACAAACCAACCGGCGACCAGCCAACCGCAATAGAAAAACTCGTCGAAGGGCTCGAAGAAGGCTTCAAACATCAGACATTACTCGGAGTAACGGGCTCCGGTAAGACGTTCACGGTTGCCAACGTTATCCAAAAAGTCCAAAAGCCAACATTGGTTATCAGCCACAATAAAACCCTGGCAGCGCAACTCTACCAGGAACTCCACGAATTTTTTCCCCAAAACGCCGTCAGTTATTTCGTCTCTTACTACGATTATTACCAACCGGAGGCATATTTACCGTCGACAGACACATACATAGAGAAGGAAACCGAGGTTAACGAAGAAATAGACCGGCTGCGCCTGGCGGCCACCACAAACTTATCAACCCGAAACGACGTTATAGTTGTCGCCTCAGTCTCAGCGATATACAACTTAGGCTCTCCAAAGGAGTATAAAGACGCACGAGTTGATTTTAAAATCGGGGATACTTGGCCCCGAATAGACTTGCTAAAAGCTTTCGCCAAGCTTCAATACGAAAGAAACGAAGTAGATTTTGCCCGCGGCACATACAGAGTCCGTGGGGAAAATATCGAAATATTGCCGGCATACGAAAATAATGGTCTAAGGTTTGGATTCTTGGGAGATAAAATAAACTCCATAGAAATTATCCACACGATAACAGGGGCAAATGTTAAGTCGTTAACTCAAATTGCCCTATATCCTGCAAAACATTACGTTCTCTCGGATATTGGTCAGGAAGAAGGCATAAATTCAATAAAAGCGGAGCTGGAAACAAGGCTTAAAGAACTCAAAACACAAGGAAAAGACCTTGAGGCTCACAGACTCAAACAACGCACGAGTTACGACCTTGAAATGATCAAAACATTTGGTTACTGCAAGGGCATCGAAAATTATTCCCGTCACTTTGACGGCAGAAAACCCGGAGAAAAACCATTTTCGCTTCTTGAACACTTTCCCAAAGACTATTTAATGGTTATCGACGAATCGCACATGACCGTGCCTCAAATCAATGGTATGTACAACGGAGACAGGGCTCGCAAGCAAATGCTCGTCGATTTTGGCTTCCGTTTGCCCAGTGCTTTTGACAACCGGCCCCTAAAGTTTGAAGAATTTTCCCGCCTTATTAACCAAGTTATATACACTTCGGCAACACCGGCGCAGTACGAATTAAAACTTTCCGATCAGGTAGTAGAACAATTAATCCGCCCGACAGGACTAATTGACCCGCAAATTACAATCAAACCTTCCAGGGGGCAAATCGAAGATTTAATAGGGGAAATCGAAAAACGAGTGGCCAAACACCAGCGTGTTTTGGTGACCACCTTAACCAAAAGGATGGCAGAAGAGTTGTCTAATTATCTGGACGAAAAAGGGGTAAAAGTTACCTACCTTCACAGCGAAATACAAACGCTTGACAGAACCGACGTATTGGACGACTTAAGATTGGGTAATTATGACGTTTTAGTCGGCATTAATTTGCTGCGGGAAGGCCTGGACTTGCCGGAAGTTACCCTTGTTGCCATACTGGACGCCGATAAAGAAGGTTTCCTGCGCTCCGAAACGTCTTTAGTACAAACCATGGGACGTGCAGCGCGGCACGTGGAAGGGTCTGTGATACTTTACGCTGATAATATTACCGGTTCTATGCAGAGAGCAATTAAAGAGGTTGACAGAAGACGCTGGGCGCAAAAAACTTACAACAAAAAACACGGCATAACTCCAAAATCCATTGAAAAACCCATACGCGAAAAACTTGCCCAGCGCGAAAAAGAGGAAGAAAGGACTCAAATTGTTAAAGACGCTGTTTTGGCCAAAGTGATGGAAAGGGCAAGAGAAGGCTCGATTTTGCCGGACGACAAGAAACGAATGGTTAAGCTTTTGAACACCGAAATGAAAGACGCCGCACGCGTACTGGATTTTGAAAAAGCAGCCTATCTCCGCGACCAAATAATCACCCTAAAATCATCATCTTGAAATAAAAATTTAATCAAAGTATATTATCTCCATGCTTTCTAAATCAGATATTAAAAATTTAATCGAGGTATTTGCAACTAAAGCAGAATTTCATAGTGAAATTAGCCAAATCCGAGAAGACATGGTAACAAAGGGTCATGTTAATAAAGTTATGGACAAACTCGACTCAGTCTTAACAGAAGTTAAAGATATTCGTCAGGAACAGCAAGCGCACTACTCTCAACATGACAGAATCGATACGCGACTCGATTTTTTTAGAAACAAGAGTTGATACAATAGAACAACCCGCATAAGTCCTATAACAAACAACGATCAATCCGCCTTTCCGCGACCAAATCATTCTACTCAAATCAAGCCAAGCTTAAGGCACTACCTTCCACAAACAAAACATTTTAACTTTAAAAGTAAATTAGTTATACTTAACATATGGGTGCAGATGAAGGCAAAGAAATTCTATCGAGTGATATTAAAACGGCCGACAAGGCCGAGCCCACAATAATTAGGCACCCGGATTCTGAAGCCTCATTGTCATACGACGAAAAAGTTGAAAAGGCAAAAGCCAGCCTCGATACTAAACTTAAAGAAATAGGGGAAAAATTTAACCACCCGGAGCTGGAAGGAACCGGCAATATTCATGCCATGATGCACATCCCCGAGGGGGTACCCATGGGGCACCACCTGCAAAGTTTTATTGACACTGTCACCGACGGTTCTAGCGGTGCTCGAATAGTAAATATCGCCTACATTAGGGAAGAAGATCAAAGCGACCCCGAAGCATGGAATACGGCAACACTGGAACTAACAGGTGGCGCAGGCAGCTTAAATCAAGGCGCTGGCGACTATGGCTCTGAACCTTTCGGTTTTATAGATCATTTTGCAGAAAGAGCTTACGAGTTAACATACGAAAAAGGTGCATTCTTTCGCACAGGGCGCAAAGTTATGAAAATGCCCGAAACAGACCTTGAACAGGCAGAGTGGAATTTAGAAGTTTCTGAGGCTGATGAAACCAGTAAATTTGCAACCCCGCAAGAACTTGAAGATCTAGAGAAACTCCTTAGCTTTGCAACCGATCGGCCACCTGGACAAGATCCTGAATTGGGTAAAGTACCCGTTTAACACTCCCTATACTCTGGAATAATCTCCCCCAAAGTGATAAAATATTCGTTTCTTCCATGGACAAAATCATCATCAAAGGCGCTCGCGAGCATAATCTCAAAAATGTTAATGTCGAAATAGCTAAAAACAGTCTAATAGTCTTTACCGGTCTTTCCGGCTCCGGAAAATCATCACTGGCTTTTGACACAATTTACGCAGAAGGCCAACGCAGATATGTCGAATCTCTGGCATCCTACGCCCGCCAATTTTTGGGTGTTATGGATAAGCCAGACGTAGACTCAATCGAAGGTTTGTCTCCGGCAATTTCCATAGACCAAAAATCAACGTCTCACAATCCACGGTCAACTGTCGGTACGGTCACCGAGATATACGATTACATGCGCCTGTTGTTTGCCCGCGTCGGCCACCCACATTGCCCTGTTTGCGGCCGCGAAATTTCTCACCAATCGCCGCAACAAATAGTCGAAGAAATTCAAAAGCTAGGGTCTGTCAAAGGTCAAACGTCAAAAATTCTTCTGCTATCCCCTGTCGTTAGGGACAGAAAAGGAGAATTTAAAGATCTTTTTGCCGATCTTCTGAAAAAAGGCTACAGGCAAGCCAGAATCGATGGTGTAGTAAAAGATATTGATGAGGATTTCATCCTGATTAAAACAAACAAGCATACGGTAGACGTTGTCATCGACCGCCTAAATTTACCGGCCGAAAAAACCCGATTAACTCAGTCGGTTGAACAGGGTTTAAAACTGGCAGAAGGAACAATAATTGCTGCCGAAATCCTGGATAAATCATTCGAAATACCAATCTATCCAAAAGAGTTAAAAGCCCACTTGTTTTCCGAAAAACTAACGTGCCCCATAGACAACATTTCCTTACCCGAAATTGAGCCAAGGTCTTTTTCTTTTAATTCTCCTCACGGTGCCTGTCCAACCTGCAACGGGCTCGGCACACTTAGAAAAGTGGACCCGAATATTGTTATTAATAAAAATTTGTCCATTGCCGAAGGCGCGATATTGCCATGGGCAAGAATGGTGGGGACAGATTCTTGGTCTTGGAGGGTTCTGGAAACTGTTTGCCGTGAAGAAAACATACCCTTAAACGAAGATTTCCGTGATCTGCCTGCCGACAAGCAGGAGCTTATTTTAGAAGGTTCATCAAACCAGTTTAAAGTTAAGGGCCCCAACAGATTTGGCAAGATAGTTACCTGGGAAACCCAATTTGAAGGCGTAGTGCCTTCATTGGAAAAAAAATACAACACCACAGAATCTGATTTTGTAAGACGCGAGGTAGAAAAATTTATGCTTGTGGATATTTGCGAAACTTGTTTGGGTTCTCGCCTCAAACCGGAAACCCTATCAATTAGCATAGACAAAAAATCCATAGCAGACACAGCCGAGCTTTCTGTGCAAAAATTACACGATTGGTTACTGTCCGTAAATGCCGAAAAATCGCAAGTATTAACAGATCGCGAAAAAATCATTGCAAAGCCAATATTAAAGGAGCTAACGGCCCGGGTACAGTTTCTCCTGGACGTTGGCCTGGAATACTTAACAATCGCCAGGAGTGCTACAACTCTGGCAGGAGGCGAGGCCCAGAGAATCAGGTTGGCGTCACAAATCGGGTCCGGTTTATCCGGAGTGCTGTATGTGCTGGACGAACCTTCAATTGGCCTGCATGCCAGGGACAACAACAGGCTAATAAGCACCTTAATCAAACTTAAAAATCTGCAAAACACAGTAATTGTAGTGGAGCACGATAGCGAAATGATGATGGCCGCAGACAATCTTTTGGATTTTGGTCCGGGGGCGGGGGAGCATGGAGGCAAAATAATTTCTCAAGGCACCCCAACCCACGTAATGAACGACATCAGATCCATAACAGGTAAGTATTTATCCGGCAAAAAGAAGATAAAAATTTCAAGTTCTCAATTTAAAGAAGAGGCGCTTGTTGCATTAAAAGGCCCCAACGCCTATCAGAATGAAGAAAATGGCAGCAAATACTTAAAACTACTTGGCGCAAGAGAACACAACCTGAAAAATATAGATGTTACTTTTCCGCTTGGAAAATTTATTACGATTACCGGAGTTTCCGGATCAGGTAAGTCCACGCTGGTTCACGACGTACTTTACCGCGCACTTTCTCAAGAACTTTACTCCTCTAAGGAAAAACCCGGAGCGCATGACAAAGTCGAAGGAGTCGAAAACGTTGATAAAGTCATCCTTATAGACCAATCGCCAATCGGCAGGACTCCCCGCTCCAACCCGGCAACATACACGGGTGCATTCACCTACATCCGGGAATTATTTTCTAAATCCCTGGATGCAAGGGTAAGAGGTTACACACCTGGGAGATTTTCATTTAACGTTAAAGGCGGAAGGTGCGAAGCATGTGAGGGCGAGGGTCAGGTTAAAATAGAAATGCAATTTTTACCGGATGTTTATGTCGATTGCGAAGTTTGTGCGGGAAAGCGCTATAACGAGGAAGCGCTGGAAGTCCACTACAAGGGAAAAAATATATCGGATGTTCTGGAAATGACTGTAGAAACCGCCCTTGCGTTTTTTGAAAATGTTCCTCAAATCAAAACAAAACTGGAAACGATCTATGATGTTGGCTTGGGCTACATACATCTTGGCCAGCCGGCCCCAACCCTCTCCGGCGGAGAAGCCCAGCGTGTTAAATTGGCAACAGAACTATCAAAGAGGTCAACGGGCCGCACCGTTTATATACTGGACGAACCAACAACGGGCTTGCATTTTGCAGATATCGAAAGATTGCTGCTTATCTTAAAACGCCTGGTTGCCGTTGGTAATACGGTTGTTATTATCGAGCACAATATGGACGTTATAGCAAACGCAGACTGGATAATAGATCTTGGCCCAGAAGGCGGCGATGGCGGCGGGGAAATCATAGTCGAAGGAACACCAACTCAAGTCGCCCAGCACACAAAGTCTTATACAGCCAAATTTCTAAAAAAGCACCTGGAAAGAAAATAATATAGAAACACTTGATACTAAATACGAGATACCGGATACTAGAAGTAGATGCAAACTCTTGCCCGAATCATTATTCTTCCTATCCTGTTTTTTACATGTTACCTATTACTTTTTACGTTTCCCGCCCGTGCGGAGGGCGAATTTAAAACCAGTTACAAAGTTCATTATCAAATAGAGAATACCGGCCAAACTACAGTTACCCAAACAGTTACCTTAGAAAATCAAACACCTAATTTTTACGCTGATAAATTTGAGTTAAAGATTGGCTCCACAAAAATAAACAATTTAAAAGCGCGAGACGAATCTGGGGACCTGGAAACGGGCGTTAAGTTTGAAAATAACGTCACAACCATAAACATTAAGTTTAACCAGCGTGTAATTGGACAGGGAAAAACGCTGACATTTAATTTAAGTTACACAACAGGAGAAATTGCCACAAAATCCGGTCAAATTTGGGAAATATCTGTTCCCAAGCTAGCCAAATCCCCCGATCTGGGCGCCTACGATGTAACTGTAGCTCTGCCCCGAGGATTTGGTCCAAATGCTTTCGCAATTCCCGAACCCCTAAGTGTTACGCAAGGAGCACAAACTCAAGAATTTATTTTCAACCGGGACCAATTGCTAACTTCTGGTATTGCCATGTCTTTCGGCCAGAAGCAGGTTTTTTCCTTTAGCTTAAAGTACTTTTTAGAAAATACTAACTTAACATCCCAAACGTACAGCATTACATTGCCTCCGGACAATAATTATCAAAAAATAGTCATAGGCAAAATTGAACCCGCGCCAATAGATGTGGTTGTAGACGACGATGGAAACTTTTTGGCAAAATATAAGCTTAGACCTAAGGAAAAACTTTCAATACTGGTTGACGGTGACGTTGAAGTGTTCTCCAGGCCATTCCGTAAAATTAATGTTAACCTGTCCCAGGCACAGCGGGAAACATATACACAACCGCAGAGGTATTGGGAAACAGACAACGCCTTTATAAAAGATAAAGCCAAAGAATTAAAAACTCCGGAAAAAATTTACGCCTTTGTCACCGACTTTTTAAGCTACAACAATGACAGGCTGAACTTACCCAAAATAGAAAGAAAAGGGGCCGTCGCCGCTTATTCTGCCCCCAAAGATTCTGTTTGCATGGAGTTTACAGATCTGTTTATAGCAATCGCCAGAGCTGCAAAAATACCTAGCAGAGAAGTACAAGGTTATGCCTATACACAAAACGAAAGACTCAGGCCGCTCTCTCTAAACCTCTACCAGGGAGACGTGCTGCACGCATGGCCCGAATATTGGGATAACGAAATGGGTTGGGTGCAAATTGACCCGACTTGGGCTTCAACCTCCGGTGGGCTAGATTATTTTAACAAGCTGGATTTTAACCACATCACCTTTATCCAAAGAGGTACATCATCCACACTGCCATATCCCGCCGGAGCCTATAAAGGCGAAAACCAGCGGAGCGAAAAGACGGTATTTGTGCAATTTGCCCAGGATTTGCCTACTCCCACAAGCATTGCCCAGATAGAAGCGGGTGGCCCCAAGCGTGCATTTGCCTCATTTCCATTCAAAGTAAAGGCAAACCTTATTAACACAGGCTCAACATCCATTATCGGAAAAAGTTTAGAAATAAATACAATTAACCTTAACAACAGGCAGGACCAAACAGTAGACATCCCCATTTTGCCTCCTTTTGCCCACAAAACTTACGAATTAAATTTTCAAACAGATGGCCTCTTTAAAGCTACAAACGCGGCCGTTATTTTTGCCTTTGCCGATGTTCAAACAACAAAACCAATAGTAGTTGAACCCATTTATAAAGTGCTAATGGACCCGATGTTCATCGTAAGCATACTTACCCTAATTGTCATAACACTAAGCGGGTTATTTATTTACAAAAAAGTTCACAGCAGCCATAAACACAACTTTTAAAAATTCTTCTGGAAGAATAATGTAAAATTAGGGCGCTATGACTAGTCTCGAACGAGAAATTGCAATTCTTCCCAAGAACCCCGGTATCTACAAATTTTATGATAATGCGGGAAAACTGCTGTATGTGGGGAAATCGGTCTCTATTAAAAAACGTGTCGCTTCGTACTTTGCAAAAGCAGACCTTGGCCCCAAAACAAATAAATTAGTCAAACAAATTGACCATGTAGAATATATAAAAGTATTTTCCGAATTCGAAGCGCTGCTTTTGGAATCCGATTTAATAAGAACATACAAACCGTTTTACAATATCCAGGCCAAAGACGACAAAAGCCCCCTCTACATTAAAATTACCAAAGGAGAAATACCGCGCGTGGAAACAACTAGGAAACAAAATGCGCAAAGAGGCGATTATCTTAAAGGACCATTCCCGTCTGCACTCAACACCCGCGACGTCTTAAGAGTGATCAGAAGAATTTTTCCCTATTGTCATCATAAAAATGCCAAAAATCCTTGCCTATATGTGCACCTGGGCCTTTGCCCCTATCCCTACAGTGACACGAACACGAGACAAAAATACCAAGTAACGATAGCGAAAATAAAAAAACTCCTAAGCGGCAAAAGCAAAGAACTCATGCGTCAGCTTAAAAAAGAAATGCAACAACTCTCCGGCGAGCAAAAATATGAAGAAGCTCAAAAAATAAAACGACAGATTGAAAAGTTAGATTATATTACCACAAGCTACCGCCCACCACGGGAATTTCTGGAAAGGCCAACTCTCGTCGATGACCTGCAGGCCAAAAAGCTAGAAAGCCTTAAAAATGAACTTAACTTGCCAAAGGTTCCCAAAAGGATCGAGTGTTACGACATAAGCAATATAAGTGGCAAACATTCAACCGGGTCTATGGTAGTTTTTACCAATGGCAAAAGCGAAAAAGGGGAGTATAGAAGATTTAAGATAAAATTTTTAAATACTCCAAACGATTTTGAGATGATAAAACAGGTTCTCACACGTCGGTTTAAAAATAATTGGCCGGATGCTGACCTCATAATTATTGACGGAGGTCTCGGCCAACTTTCCAGCGCAAACGAAGCTGCGGTAAAATTTAACAAAAGAATGCCAATTGTCGGCCTTGCCAAGAAACTTGAGGAAATATACACAACAGACTCAAAAAAACCAATTTCTCTTCCAAAAGAAAGTCCGGCCAGGCAATTAGCGCAAGCAATTAGGGATGAAGCGCACAGATTTGCCATCACTTACCACCGCAAACTTCGCTCAAAAGCATTCCTTACTTAAAACAAATCTATATTGAAACTGTGAACTATTAACGATAAACTATTAACTAACCAATCTGTCCATGCGTCACTATTTAAAATCGGTTCTTATAACAATTGCGGCCTTTTACATAACATATACTATGGTTCCCGCGATTAATGTTGGACCAGATCCCAAAAACTGGCTTCTAGTTCTAGGTGGCCTCTGGATTATTTCTCAGGTGGTTAGCCCCATATTCTCGTTGGTTTTACTGCCTGTCAATATCCTTACATTTGGCCTCGTCTCCTTCCTTTTAAATATCGCCTTTGTATTTGCACTTCTAAATTTTCTGCCGGGGTTTAATGTTGGTGCCTATAATTTTGCGGGGACCCAGGTCCAGGGTGTTATTTTTCCGCCTGTTTTTCTGAATCAAATTGCAACTATTGCGCTTGTCGCCACACTAATTACCATTCTTCAAAAACTTTTCCATATTATTTTTGAGTAATATGGCGCCAATTCGACTTTTTATATCGCGTTAAGTTAATATACGCTAAAGTTTATTATGCTTGGTACATTTTTAAGGCATTATTTAGAATTGCCGCAGGAAAATAAAAAAATAGTTTGCCTGGGCGGCGGTGTTGGAACCTCCCAAATTTTAGCGGGCCTGAGAAAATACGAGCACGAGATTACGGCCATAGTATCTATGGCAGACGATGGGGGCTCGGCTGGCCGGTTAAGACGGGCATTTCAAGTACCGCCCCCGGGAGACCTTATAAACTGTTTAGCCGCGCTTTCCGACGAAGAATCAATAGTCAGGAATCTTTTCTTATACAGGTTTGAGGGGAAAAGACAAGGCAAAGACACAGATTTGGGCGGCCAAAAACTGGGGAACCTTATATTCGTTGCCCTAACCGAAATTTGCAAAGGTGACACTAATAAAGCTCTCGAAGAACTCTCAAAAATTATTTCCTCGCGGGGTCGCGTACTTCCGGCAACAATGGGTGACGTTAATATATGGGCAAAAGCTAAAAACGGCAAAAAAATATATGGCGAAAAAAACATCGACCTTGGAAAATATAATGGCACCCGGACACTGGACCAGGTTTATCTGGACCCCCCGAACATAAAAGCCTATAAACATTCCCTGGCTGCAATTGGGCAAAGCGATTTAATTGTTGCCGGCCCCGGTGATCTTTTTAGTACCGTTTTGCCGGTCCTTATTGTGCCCGAAATCAAAAAAGCACTGCGCAGTACCAATGCAAAAAAAGTATTTATTGTAAACATCGCCAATAAACCGTTCGAAACTGCCCGCTTTAAAGTATCCAATTACCTTGAAAAAATCAACTCACACTTAGGAGATGCTATTTTTGATACAATACTCGTGAACACAAACCAGAGGCCTAAGATTCCAACAAGCCTTAAATACGGGTATGTCGAAGTTGACCAAATCGGTCCAAAAAATTATAACGGAGAAATCATAAAGGGTGACTTTGTTAACGAAAAGTACCCGCTTTATCACGACAGTAAAAAAGTCGCCGACAAAATTATCAGCATTCTAAAATGAAATCAATAATATTAATCGCCCAAATTGCAATTTCGATCTCTCTAATAATCGTTATCCTTTTGCAGTCAAAGGGAACTGGCTTAGGAACAGCCTTTGGCGGCTCGTCCCAGGTATATAGGTCCCGCAGGGGAGTGGAAAAACTTTTTATGTATTTAACAATCACGCTCGTGGTGTTGTTTTTTGTAATCTCTATTCTTCAAGTGCTTGTAAAATAAATGCCCGGTCTATCATCCAAAACAAGACGGATTAAATTTTGGTGGCACCTAACTCTCGCTTATATTAAAAGGTACCAGTTAAGAATTGCCTCGTTTATCTTATTTGTACTTGCCATCTCATATCTTAGTTTTAAGCTCGCACCCAATGTTCTTAAAAATAATTTAGTCTCAATTGGTTATGTGGGCACGTACACCCTGGAAACAGTACCCGCAGACTCCCTGTCTCTGGCTACTCAACCTTTAATATCAAAGGATAAATCGGGCAGAAGCATTTCCGCCTTGGCCTCTCACTGGACTATTGCCGAAGACGGAAAAACATACATTGTCTTTCTTAAGGACAACTTAAAGTGGCATGATGGTACAACTGTCGAAGCAAAAGACATTTCTTTGGCAATATCAAACGTCGATATAACAGCACTTAACAATAAAACAATCCAATTTAAGTTACCCAACCCCATTTCTTCTTTTCCCCAAGCGCTGGATACGCCAGTTTTTAAATCAAAATCTTTTTACGGCACTGGGGATTTTAGGATTGTAAATATAGTCAAAGTTGATAGTGTAATTAAGAAAATAGTCCTTCACCCAAAAAACGAAGGGCTTGCCCGAGTAGAAATAAAATTCTATCCTACAGAGGATCTGGCCATTCAGGCCTTAAAGATCGGAGAAATAAAAGTGCTTTCTGCAGCCAATGTAAAGGCTTTAGAAAATTGGCCAAACCTGAATGTTAAAAAAGAACTGTCAACAGACGAAGTTGTAACAATTTTTTACAATAACCGGGACGAAACACTGGCAAACAAAGACTTAAGACAAGCTTTAAGCTTCGCCATTAACAGGGAATCTTTCGACGGCCAACTGGCGCTTGGCCCTCTGCCTCCAACAAGTTGGGCTTATAACCCCTCGATAAAAAAATACGACTACAACATAGGTAAAGCCAAAGAACTTTTTGCAAAAAGTGAAACTAAAAACAAAAAAATAACACTAAGCTATACCCAAGATCTGGAAAGTGTCGCCAAAGAGATTAAAGACGGTTGGCAAAATTTAGGCTTGGAGGTTGAGCTTAAAGAAGAAAAAGGCGTGCCAAAAACCTTTCAGGCACTTCTTGCCATTAACAAAATTCCACCGGATCCTGACCAGTACGCACTTTGGCATTCAACTCAAAAGGATACCAACATTACCAAGTACGCTAACGTTAAAATTGATAAACTTCTGGAAGATGCCCGCGTTGCCCAAAAAGAAGATGAAAGGAAAAAACTTTACGACGACTTCCAGCGCTTTTTAGTAGAGGACGCACCCGCAACATTTTTATATACGCCCTACAAATACAAAGTAAACTACAAAAACATCGAAAAACACCTCGCTAACCTCCCGCAAAGTTAATTATTCAATTGTCAGGTGATACGGGTGTTTATCCTGATCGAATGTAATTTGTGAAAGGCTTGACGATGAGTTCCAAAAACAACTTTTTTTCAACCAATATTTTTCAGATCGAAAGAACAAAAATAATCTTAATAATTTTTAGGTTATCTGTTAAGATGAAACCATGATTTTAACAAAAAGTGAACCATATTCTGCTGAAGAAATTCAAAAACTAAGCGGAGAATTCGATACATATATTAAAACTGTAATTGATATTGATAAAAATATTTGTTCAGGAGGCGCTAATCGTCACTTCGAGAACGAGAAAATACTTTTGGAAAAAGGTTCATTGCAATCAAACCTATGGGGTGGTGGGATCGATCTAAAAACCTTAACGATAGACAATAATTCCATGATAAACATAAGACCCAATGAGAACAATAATAGCAATGAAATTCAAGACCCGAATCATCGGAAAATATTTGAGAATCTTATGAAATATTATTTTAAAGTTCTATGGACAAAATAACACTGCTTTCTCTATCGAATGATCTAAAAAGAATTGTAACATCTATACAGAGAGGATCAAATGAAAATTCACAACGTTTTACACAAGAGGCTAAACACTGGTTAGAGGCATCAGAAACCTTAAAACAAAATGATTATCTCACTTCACTCCTCAAGAAGATAAAAGTCACTTTAAACAAAAAGGATGGTCTTGAAAAAGCAGAGGATTGTTTAATGTATTCTGTTTTAATTCAGAATCATGCATTATTTTCTTCGAATTAAAATTTCTTATTTTGTTAATCAATTCCATACCAATTTAGTCTCAAATTAAAATTTCGCTTGACGATGAGCTCCTAGAACCGCCATTGAGGCAAATATCCTTAGATCAGCGTCAGATATTGCAATAAAACTCTCAAAAAGTTAAACATTAAGCTGATTCTTATTTCCCAATATGTGTAAATTTTGCTAAAATGTATAGGTTTTGCGGGTGTAGTTCAATGGCAGAACACCAGTTTTCCAAACTGGATACGAGGGTTCAATTCCCTTCACCCGCTCACATTTGCCCGCGTAGCTCAATGGACAGAGCAGTCGCGTTCTAAGCGATTGGTTGGGGGTTCGAATCCCTCCGCGGGTACTTAGAAGAGTCACAAGTGCAAAGTGATAAGTTATAAGTTGTTAGACTATTCACTAATCACTTTTGACTAAATTTGGTGGCTGTAGCTCAGTTGGTTAGAGCGCTGGCTTGTGGAGCCGGATGTCGGGGGTTCGAGTCCCCTCAGCCACCCAA
>ERZ1292625.1184-Hain-H41-01um-R1-1184-length-33154-cov-5_pt1 | contig 33154 bp, 71 predicted proteins | sample MGYA00564400_ERZ1292625 | MGnify/ENA primary metagenome ERZ1292625 (study PRJEB36523, sample SAMEA6512639) | groundwater metagenome | collected 2019-01-08 | study: AquaDiva: Metagenomics assemblies of 32 groundwater samples
TGACCCAAACTCTCTTGCGATCGACGTGGGTGTAGATTCCAATGACTTCAGGCCATGGTCATATGAAGACATAAAAGCAAAGATGAAGATGAAGACATTCAAGCCCATTGACAAGCACGGAGAATGACATGTTTACGCTAGATGACGATAAGCTGTTTTTTGTGATCGACACTGATAAATACTCTGGGAATTTTGAACGACAGCTGTGTGCGTATATGACTGGCGAGCTAGATGAAAGCGACGTCGGTCAGGAATACGCATGCACGTATCGTGCAGAGATGGGTCTTAAAGAAGAGCCGACTGAGTCTGACGATGAGAAGGATCTGTTATTCGATCTTGTCGGGTTCTGCAATGGTGATGAAGGTTTTCAGTTCCGTGCCACGATATGCCCAACACCAGGATATTCGAACAATGGTTCAGGCGAGCACACGAAACTAGAACCAGGCGAAATGATGAAGTGGCCAGCGTATCAGAGCGTCGCAATCGTGTTGAGCGAGGAGCCGTCGCCGGAGCAGATTACTTTGCTTAAAAATCGTGCTGAAGCATTTGCGGCCCTTTCCAGGGCTGGGAAGACGAAATATATCGAAGCATTCAACATCTCTGGATTCCGGATCATATCGACACATACTTCGATCAATTCGAGAGTAGTCTAGATGTTGATGTCAAAGGTCTTCAATTATCAGGACGTTAAACATTTGGGTATCGTGCCGTAAATTATGGTAGTTAACCGCTAACAGGAGACTTAGCAAATGGCTGGTGGAATTGTCGGTGTGCATGGTGATGAGATTATCGAGAGCAGCAGGAAGTTTGAAGTCGTTGACGTTGATGGAAGTTATCTCTCATGCCAAGTCGATTCGATATACAGTCATGCTGCTGACAAAGAGTCTCCTGGTGTGTTGCTCGATGTTTCCCCCTCGATTGGGGGTGTGTATTCTTTGATCCTCTCGGCGGAAACGTTCGAGAAGATGATCGAATGGTACAACAAATCTAAGAAATAGAGCTGAATTTGGCCCCATAGTTTAGTGGTAGAACGGGACCCTTTCAAGGTCTTCGCCGGTGTTCAATTCACCGTGGGGTCACCATTTTGAAGGATAAATAATGGAACGATCTGACGTTATTAAGCTGCACGACATCATCAAAGTCAAGGATAAGCTCTATGTTGTAGAGTTTGCAAAAATCACGACACAAGATAGCTATGATGGTGGATACACGGGAAAAGAAATAAGAGCTAGAAAACTTGATGAGAGTAAGCAGTATGATCCAAAAGGAAAACTGCTTCAGTTTCATGAAAAGGGATGGCCTTACTCTGACACGATTGATGGTGTGAAGATTGTTGGTAGGATGCCGTTGAAAGATGTCGTCATAGCTTCTCCTGCCGTTTTTCGAAAAAAAGAAATTGATCTAGACAAATTGGACAAATGATCATGCTATCAAAGCCTTTGACAGAAAAAGAAGCGATTAATGTTCTAAATGACATGTATCCTGAGTTTTCTGTTCATGGGAAATTTCAATTTAGCAACTGTCGAAAAGATGATTATGCACTGTACTTTTCTTTTGGAGAGTTCTATAAATCTTGGAAGACTCTTTTCTTGAGAAGATTTAGACGGACTGAGCTTCTTGACATATATTTGGCGTGTGGTTCTTCCGTTGAAGATTGTGTGCTAGTCGCCAACAAAAATCATGCATCAAATGTTGATGAAATGAAACGTAAGCTAGCGTTTCATATTGCTAATGAAGATGTTCGACAAAAGTTGAGATTCAAGGCTCGGACAAGCTGAGGAAAAGATGACGTTATATGCATCAATTTGTTTGTTAGTATTTTTAGTTCTGATCGTTTCATTAGAAGGTCGGACGTTTGTTGACATGTTGGTCAAGACATTTTTTATAGCGATGTCATTTTGGTCACTTCTCATGCTGATGAGTTGACACATATGCCATTCTTTGGTGCTGACTATTTTGAAGAGGGACAGTTTGATCGTCCACTCTATTCGTTGAAGTCTGGCACATGGTGGATTGAATGTGAGTCTGATAAACGATTTAACATGTGCGGATTTGGTCTAGTCGGTGGGCTTATCATGTCACCGGATGCCAAAAAGAAGTTGGATGAAACAGTTACGAGACTGTCAGTCCCTGTTCCAAATGATGCGATATACGGGTTTATGAAAGATGAAAATGGCAAAGAAATCAGAGCGTGAAATAGAGCTAGAGTGTGCCATTAGAGAGCTTACGTATGCTGGTCAAATACTCAAGAGTCAGATCAATCGTTCTAAGTCTTGTTGTAATTGTGAAAATTGTAAGATAGCGTATGGATTAATTGATAGTGTTGCAAGGATTGTGGGTGTGAAGTATGTCCAAAAGGGCAAATGTTTGATGAGCCCTCGTTCCAAACGAAGTAAGGTCAAAACAAAAGAGTTTAATCCAAAGAGGATTAGTCAACCTTATTATCACCAACATCGCAGTGGTACAAAATTAGCTGTGTACGTGAACCATAATCAATGATTGGTCCCATAGCTCAGCGGACAGAGCACCTGACTTCGACTCAGGGTGCCGGGGGTTCGAATCCCTCTGGGATCACCAAACTATGTCAATCTATTTCTTAAAATTGAAAGATGCACATGGCTACATGTCAAACTTTGCTCCATATTCTATCATTCTTAAGGACAAGATATGGGCGACGTCTGAGCACTTCTATCAGGCACAGAAGTTTGTTGGAACTCCTCGAGAGGAGTTGATTCGTCTAGCCATCAGTCCTTGGGCCGCCGCGAAGATGGGTAGAGATGTAGGACATCCAATTAGGTCTGATTGGGAGTTAGTAAAAGACAGTGTCATGTATGAGGTTGTCAAGGCAAAGTTTTTACAGAATCATGACATTAGGGAACAATTGATAGCCACCGGTGATGAATTTATCGCAGAGAACATGCCCCGAGATTTCTATTGGGGAATTGGTGATGGATCAGGATTGAATAAGTTGGGTTTGATATTGATGCAAGTCAGAAAAGAGTTACAAGATAATGGAGCAAGTTAGCGTTGAGCAAGTCAGAGAAATAAGTGTAAGTCGTAAGGGTGATTGGATTCAGACGTACACAGGAAAGCAATTTTGGCCGATAGATCCAAAACCTGAAGAAGTAGATATCGAAGATATCTCACACGCTCTTTCACAGTTGTGTCGTTTTACTGGTCACAGCTCTAGGTTCTATAGCGTCGCAGAACATAGCGTCGCAGTCTCATATGAGGTTCCAAAAGACGATGCACTCTGGGCATTGATGCATGATGCGTCAGAGGCATATCTATTGGACCTGGCAAAGCCCGTGAAGATGTGTCCAGAGATGGCTGGATATCGGATCTTAGAGGATGGCGTACAGGCTGCGATATGTAAACGATTTGGACTGCAGTCAGACATGCCTTCTTCTGTGAAAGAAGCTGATCTACGCATGCTAGCGACTGAGATGAGAGACGTCATGGCTTCACCTCCAGCATCATGGGGACTCGATAAGGTCGTTCCATACAAGCTCAAAATCAAGTGTTGGAAGCCGAAAAAAGCGAAATTCAAGTTTCTCACGCGGTTTGTCGAATTGACCACGCAGCAGACATAGGAGTTAACGATGGCAGATGATTTTCCTCCTTCTGAACAAAAACAACTTTCAGAGGAAGAAGAGGCAGCGATAAGGGAAGAGGTCAAACTAGCGTTCTGCGGTATCGAAGCGATGCTAGCGATGAGGTCAGCGACAAGAGCTTGTATAATTGCGATGATAATTGTCGTCTTGGTGACCATTATTGGTGGCACTCCTCTCAAAGAAGGTCACTTTATAACCAGCATCATGTTTGCTTTGGGATGGGGATACGGATCGTACATATCGAAGATGCATTCCATGCATGCAGGACTCTCTAATTTTGGGAAAGAGTTGCTAGTTCAATGGGCTCCATTGATCGCTGCAGTCATCGCCATGTTGATTCTCTCCATTCAGGGAATAGCTGGTCCAATCATGAATTTTGCATCATTGATGGTCTTTTGTGTGGTTGCGCTCGGAAAGCCAGCTCTTCGTGATGCGCTATATAATGCGTCTGCTCCCGATAAGAAGTGAAGACAATGTATCGTCGATAAATGATACATTTGTGTCATGTAAAGTATAATCTTCATAGATAGGTGATTCATGTTTCATTGGTTGATTTCGTGGTGGAAGAAGCCACTGGTTGATGAGTCTGCGCCACCAAGTTCTGATCTAGGATATTCTCGTGTGAAACACGTATATCGTGTATACGTTGATTTCTCAAAATATGGATCAGATCTCGCTGAAGAACTTAGACAGTGGGGTGGTTATACAGATGCTTCGGCAGTTTTAGTCAAAGGGATGGATTTGCTCCATCAAGTCAAGCATCTCGAAGGACTTGATCATAGGATTGCTGTCATTGACAACAAGACTGGGTTGGTTGTCAATGAGATATATGGGATCAAACATCATTTAGAGTTTGGAGCTCCAATCATCAATGCAAGCGTCGATAAAGAAGAACAGAAAAAGGAGTCATCGAATGGCTAGCCTGAAGCTTCTTGGCAAAGAAGAAATCAATGCGTGGGATGCATTTGTCTTTGCTGGTCGCAAGTGTGGGTATGGCTATGATGAATGTATCGAGGAGGCTGATAGGTTCATCATAGCTCGGCGCAGAAGAATATTGCCAGGATCGATGATTCCTCAGACTCGATATGATGGCTTTGGTAATTGTTTGTCATGTGGTGTTCATGATTGTGACAATGAGATCTGTGGACCGAAATAAAAGTTTCTTTTTGTACAAAAGGATGTAATCCGATTTCCAATGGATTATAATAAACATGGTAGGTAGGTCTGTGTCCTGTTAAATTTGCGATCCTATCAAGGGGATTGGAAATGACAGAGAAAAAGGGTGAGAAGGGACTTGCTGCTGGAACTAGCAATGAGCCTCTTCTGAACATCAAGCTTAAGCCCAGATGTAAGCCTGGATTTCATCTTTTTAACACTGAAGGAAATTGTTGTCTCTGTCCTGCTCAATTGGATGAGTCGAAAACATCTTGACCTTTATTTTATACACACGTACGCAAGGAACTTTCTGGCCCAGTGGCCCAGTAGCTCAGTTGGATAGAGCGCTCGCCTTCTAAGCGAGAGGTCGGGGGATCGTGCCCCTCCTGGGTCGCCATTTTGCCAGCTAACAGGAGATGATGAATGTTCCAGGCAGAAATTGACTCCATCGCTGACCAGCTGAGCATTAGCAGAACGGTTGCTAGCGATATCTGGTATCTTCGAACTCGTTCCAGGTGGACACAGGATCTTGAAGACCAGCTGGTCAAGGCTGATAAAGCTGGAAATTCGATTAGTTCTGAAGATGTTCTTTCTGGTGAGTGGCCTTATGGTGAGAAAGAAGCTCGTCAGAAGAAAATGACGTTTGAGCTTGAAGCTTTTGCGCAGCAATGTAAAGAATAATCAACCCAAACTCGCCTGAAAGGTTGGTCTGTGAGCGCCCATAATTGCAACAGCGAGCAGAAGAAGAAACTCAGGGATTGGGCTGTCAAAAGGGCCGGCCGGCGAGGACTCAAGTGTCGTTTCTGTGAATGTGGCCTCACAAAAGACACCTTCACTTTTGACCACAAGATTCCTCAGTCAAAGGGTGGTACGTGGGAAAGAAGCAACCTCATCATTGCCTGTGAGCCTTGCAACTCACAGCGCGGCGACATGGACTTTTTTGAGTTCATCGTGTTTCGCAACGGTGGACTGCGTCTGAAGAGCAGGGAGCTTGATGGAGATGAGCTCCAGTTCGATGATAAGCTGAAGGCAGCCTCTTGATGTAGCAGTCAACCAGACAGGAGAGTGTAGACATGAAGCTCGAAAAGCTAACGATCAAGGCACAGGAGGCCCTGCGTGATGCGCAGGAGCTTGCCCGCCGCCGTGATCATCAAGGCGTTGACATCGATCATCTGGCGGTTCTTTTGATCGACCAGAAGGATGGGATTGTCATTCCTATCCTCCAGAAGATCGGTGCTGATCCGAAGTTGATCAAGGCTCGGATCGAAGACAGGTTGGCGTCCTTGCCCTCTGTGAAGGGAGTGAGAAATAATCTCGCCCCTAGGCTGATCAAGGTCATTGACGCTGCTGAGGACATCGCCAAGGCGAGGAATGATGATTTCACCAGCACTGAGCATCTTCTCATCGCCATCACGGGTGAGAATGACTCTGCAGGTGATACGTTCAAGTCCTACGGCGTGACCAAAGAGAAGGTCATCGCTGCGTTGGATGAGCTCAGTGGTGGTCGCAGGGTGACAAGTGATGCCCCTGAGGCGCAGTTCCAGGCGTTGTCGAAGTATGGCAAGGACCTCACGGAAGCTGCCCGAAAGGGAGAGCTTGATCCTGTCGTCGGAAGGGATGAAGAGATGCGGAGGGTCATCCAGATCCTCTCTCGTCGTAGGAAGAACAACCCATGCATTGTGGGTGATCCTGGGGTCGGCAAGAGCGCCATCGTTGAGGGTCTCGCAAGACGGATTGCGAATGACGACGTGCCTGAGGGTCTGAAGAGGAAGAGAATCGTCTCCCTCGATCTCGGGTCGATGATCGCAGGCGCAAAGTTCCGCGGCGAGTTTGAGGAGCGGCTCAAGGCGGTGCTGCAGGAGGTCAAGCAGAGCGATGGAGAGATCATCCTCTTCATCGATGAGATCCACACGGTGGTGGGTGCTGGCAAGGGCGAAGGATCCATGGATGCGGGCAACATGCTCAAGCCCGCGTTGGCCCGTGGTGAGCTCCGCACCATCGGAGCAACCACTGTGGATGAGTACCGCAAGCACATCGAGAAAGATCCTGCGCTGGAACGCCGCTTCCAGCCAGTTCGAGTTGAGGAACCCACCGTCGAAGACACGATCTGCATCCTGCGAGGCCTCAAGGGAAAGTACGAGGCACATCACGGGGTGAAGATCACCGACGCTGCGATCGTGGCTGCCGCAACCCTCTCTCAGCGTTACATCGCTGATAGGTTCCTCCCAGACAAGGCGATTGACCTCATCGACGAAGCAGCCTCTCGCATGCGCATTGAGATGGATTCGATGCCTACCGAGCTGGATGAGCTTCGTCGACACATGATCAAGACGGAGGTCGAAAAGGAGGGTCTGAAGAAGGAGACTGACACGATCTCGTTGGAGAGGATGAAGAAGATCGAGGTTGATCTCGCCTCCTCCAAGGAGAAGTTCACGGTCCTTTCGACCCACTGGGAGAGTGAGAAGAAGCTCCTTGAGATGATTCGTTCTGTCAAGGTGAAGATCGAAGAGTCAAACGTCAAGGAAGAAGACAAGATGAGGAAGGGCGATCTCAACGGAGCTGCTGAGATCAAGTTCGGTGATCGTCCGGTTCTCATCCGGGAGCTGAACGCCGCCTCCGCATCTTTGGTTGAGCTGCAGAAGACGAAATGTATGCTCAATGAGGAGGTGAATTCCAACGATATCGCATATGTCGTCGGAAAGTGGACCGGTATCCCGGTGACGAGACTCCTTGAGAGTGAATTGGCAAAGCTCGTGGAGATGGAAGATCGGATGGGAAAGAGGGTGATCGGACAGAAGGAGCCGATCATTGCGATCGCGAATGCCGTCAGACGGGCAAGGTCAGGTCTGCAAGATCCGAATCGGCCAATTGGCTCATTCTTCTTCCTGGGCCCGACCGGTGTCGGAAAGACGGAGCTAGCGAAGGCGTTGGCACAGTTTCTCTTCGACGATGACAATGCCATGGTCCGCATCGACATGTCCGAGTACATGGAGAAGCACGCTGTGGCGAGGCTTACTGGCGCTCCTCCGGGGTACGTCGGTTACGATGAGGGAGGACAGCTCACTGAAGCCGTCCGGCGGCGGCCCTACTCCGTGGTCCTCTTCGACGAGGTTGAGAAGGCACATCCTGACGTGTTCAACGTGATGTTGCAGCTCCTGGATGATGGTAGGCTGACGGACAGCCAGGGTCGGACCGTCGATTTCAGGAACGTGGTGGTCATCATGACTTCCAACATCGGTTCGCAGATCCTCCAGGATGGTCTCGCAAAGGATGGAGCCCAGGATCAGCTTGATCCCCAGATTCCGGAGGATGTGAAATCCGGCGTCTTGGATGCCTTGCACAAGCATTTCAAGCCGGAATTCCTGAACAGGGTCGACGACACGGTCATCTTCCACCCACTCGGCAGGCCTCACATCAAGAAGATCGCTGAGATTCAGATGCGAAGGTTCCAGAAGTTGCTCACTGACAAGAACCTCGTCCTGGAGCTCACTGATGCAGCGAAGGACCTGTTGGCGCAGCAGGGCTATGATCCGCTTTACGGCGCCCGTCCTCTGAAGAGGGCGATCCAGAGGCTCATCCTTGACGATCTCTCTTTGAGATTGCTCAAGGGAGAATTCAAGCCGGGACAGACGATCGTGGCAGACGCTGGTGGTAACACCCTGAAGTTCTCTGCCAAGGTGATCTGATGGCAGGACACATCCATGGCCTAGACACCGAAGCTGGTAAGGCGGCGATTGAGTATCTTGCGGAAGAGCTCTGGGCTTTCCACGTGACTGAGCTCCTCCCACTTTACGTCGGTGTCTGGGCCGTGGATGATTGGGACTGGAAAAAGATCCCTCCGAAGGGTCGAACGAAGTTTGTCAATGGCGTCATCTCTGTCTTGGAAGAGATCGCTGACGACCACGGAGGAGACGTGAGGCTAGCATGGCTATGATCAGATTTGATCATCATCTCGAATGTGACGTTATCCTCGAATGTGCTCATGAAGATTGTTGTGAGACATGCCATGCTCATTTCATAGTGAGTACTGACGGTAAGACGATCGGTGATTTTTACATCAAAGAGATAAAGGAAGGAACGATCGATTGGTCCGTCCAAATCTCCTTGGCGCCTTCTCCTGAGTACATGAAGGACGTGGCTCTGTGTCCGTTCCATCGAGACCGTGAAGTGACCTAGACAGGAATTAGCTTATGGAGAATAAGATTCACTGTGATACGTGTGATTTCATGTATGAGCCCGGTGATTGGAGAGATATCCTATGTCCAAGATGCGCTGAGCTATATACGAAGTATCCAGAACTGGAAGAATATGTCAAGGGGCTCAGAGCTTCGATAAAGAAACAGATGGAATTGATGATTAATCCTGATGAGGATGACTGATGAATTATATGATACAGTGTGATCTATGTGGTGAAGTGTATGAGAATACGCATGTCGCTAAAAACATACCCGGCGTGTCACCATGCAAACGTTGCTTGATGATACAAATCGCGTATCCCGAGCTGCACGGATACATCAAGGCCATCAAAGAAAATCTTGAGAAAAAGATTACGCATAAGATGGATGAACATGAGAAATATTTTGAACATGATGTTGCGTACAAGGGATACTGATCAACAATGATATCCAAAAAGCTTAAACCTTTCGGTGTGTCTATCTTTAGCGAGATTGGACAACTCGCAGCAAAGCATGAAGCGATTAATCTGGCACAGGGCTTTCCAGACTTCAATGGTCCTGACTGGATGATAGAATACGCACATCAAGCGATGCTATCTGGACAGAACCAGTATTCTCGTTCGCAAGGTGTGCCAGAGCTTACGACAGTCATATCTAGGATGGCTGAGAAACGCCATAGTCTTTCTTACAATCCCACATCAGAGATCGGCGTCTTCTGTGGTGCGTTGGAAGCTGTCCATTCTTGCTTGACGGGTATCCTTGAGCCTGATGATGAAGTTATCCTCATAGAACCTTTCTTTGACAGCTACCCAGTCGGCGTTGCATTGGCAGGAGCAGTCCCACGTTTTCATACCCTGCGTGCCCCTGATTTTGAATTAGATCTGCCAAGACTGGCCACTCTCTTCAATGAGAAGACTCGGGCGATTGTGTTGAACACGCCACACAATCCGAGTGGAAAGGTCTTCACGCGAGAAGAACTGGCGGGAATCGCCAGACTATGCGTTGACCATGACGTGATCGCGATATCTGATGAGGTCTACGAACACATCGTCTTTGAAGACAGGGTGCACGTTCCGATCGCCTCCCTATCAGGGATGTGGAATAGGACGTTGACGATAGGTTCTGCTGGAAAGACATTCTCTTTCACTGGCTGGCGTGTGGGTTGGGTAATGGGTCCTGCGCCGTTAGTCGCTGCTGCACAGGCATCACATCAATTTACGACGTTTTGTGCACCGACGCCTCTTCAGGTCGTGACTGCGAAGGCTCTAGAACGTGCGCTTGATCCAGTCGATGTGACATTTGAGGTGTTGAGTGAAACTAATGAGCTTCGTAGGGACTTCCTAGCGTCAGCACTCACTGATGTGGGTTTCAAGGTCTTTCCATCATATGGAACGTATTTCTTGTTGGCTGATTTTTCTTCTTTGTCAGACGTAGATGATCGTTCATATGCTAGAGAATTGATAGAACGTGTAGGCGTCGCAGCGATTCCTCTGTCATCGTTCTATTCTGCTGAGCCTGAGCAGGGTAAGAAGCTACTACGATTTGCGTTCTGCAAGAAAGCCGATACCTTAGCAAAGGCGACAGAGCGCCTACAGAAACTTCGGAGGTAGAGAAAATGCGACTATTCGGTGGTCCCGGTGGGATTGAATTTTGGTTGCTTCCACTTGGAGTTGTCGTCGGATTGACGTTGTGTGTCGTTATCGTGCTTGTTGATGAATACATGAATGAAGGATCAAAGAATGAAGAATAATCTGTTGTTGGCGGCACTTTGTATATTTTCCGGTGTCCTGTTCCATCGCTATAACGTGAAGACGATTGAGTGTCAGAAACTGAAGAAGGATCTAGAGCGTTTGAGAGCTCGTCACCAGGGACCAGGATTCAAGATTCCCTGGATGTGAGGTACCTATGATCTTGTCAATCGATCGTGAGAACAAAGACCTGTTTGTAGACGAGCTTGGTCTGTCGAATCTTCGTAAGCGAAAAGCATTCATACCCGCCAAATATGTCTTTACGGGTGGTTCTCCCGGTACGATTCATGATTATTTCATTCATGTCATAGAAACACCTGCTCTGTAATTGGTAAGTGGCTTCAAAACATGTGTCAGAGGCCCAACGTTTAGTCTGGTGCTCTTCAAATACCTAAACCATGGTAACTAACATGGTTAAAAACTGAGTAATCAGGAGACAGCGGATGGATGAATCTTCTACGAAGAATAAGCAGCGAAAAGAGATCGTTGATTCTTGGCTCAAGGGTTATACGTCTGGATCAGATCCTAGTATTGTTCGCGGCGATGTGTGGTCGACTGATCACGTCCTGATGTCAGCTGCTCAGGCTGGTTTTGATGCATGTCGTAAAGAGCAGAGTCTTGCTTTTAAGCAGGCATTCACATATGCCGAGAGCGTCATTCCTGATTAGACGAAAAATGGATGTCTTCAATTTTCAAGGTAGTGTATAATTTTCTATGGATGAAAACAATTCACCTCTTGATTGGGTTCTCGATCGGTTGGCTGTCGGATCTTTGGCTAGCTTGGCTCGTGCCGACGAATTTCCTGCGATCGTGACGTGCGTTTCCAAAGAAGAGATGGAACAATTTTTTGATGGAGAGCCAATAGCTTCCCCTACGAAAGGAAAATGGCTATACGTTCCAATCTCAGATGGTGTGCCTGGACTTGAGCCTCACATCGACAAGATCGTCGATTTCATCCATGACAATATCATCGTTGGACCGGTTCTCGTCCATTGCTCCGCTGGCCGAAGCAGGTCAGTCAGCGCAGTGATCGCATATCTTGTGAGTTGTGGATTCTCTTGCCAAGAAGCGCGAGCCCATGTGGGATTGAGACGATTCAATATCTGTCCTGCTCCTGTGTTCCTCGATGAAATAAAGGCGCACTTTGGAATAGAGAGATGATGCGAAATCGTGACTCGTTGACATGGGGAGATACTGTCTGGGTCCACGCAAACACGATGGGGCTAGTTTCTTCGGATGTCGCGAAGAAATTCATCCACTTGAAAGGTGGAGAGATAGGTCTGTTCTTTCAGGAGATGGGTGATCGATCGATCGTGATGTTTGAGCATGCGACGTTGTCCGTAGAATCTGCTTCGATCAGATTGACAAGTAGGGTGTTATGATCGTCAAACCCATCTCTGACGTACACACGGAAGATCATTCTGATCGTGGTGTCAGGTTCTTTGAGAAGCTTGATATCACTCTTGATGACACGCTCTTGATGTTGGGTGATATCACACCCTTCTGTCGAACTGAAGAATACGAGCGATATATTGCTGACGTCTCTAGACGCGTCAAGCGTGTTCTGATGGTCACTGGGAATCATGAGTATTACAAGTCTTATAAGTACCCGAAATATTCCGCTGAAGAAGCGAATTTCTTCATGAAAGAGATCGTTTCGAAGTATCCTAACGTCAAGTTGCTCGACAACGAAATTGTGGAGATTGACGGTCAGAGATTCATCGGTGGCACGATGTGGTACAACGAACGTCGTCGTTTCGATGGAAAACGCGTCCATGTCGATGATATAGACATCGTTGGTTTGGAGCCTTGGGTCTTTTTTCAACACGCTGGTTTCATCGATCTGATAAAGCGAGAACTCAGACCCGGTGACATCGTGTTGACACATCATGCTCCTTCTTCCAGAAGTTCTGAAGAGAAATATAAGCATAGTGCGATGCAGTCGTGCTTTGTTCATCCTCTTGACGATCTGATCATGGAACGAAAACCAAAGTTCTGGTTCCATGGACATCTACATTGCTCTAGCGGATATTATTTGGGAGAGACGTATGTCGTGTGCAATCCTTATGGGTATGAAAGCTTTGCCGTCAACATGCGTTTCGATCGTGGTCTGAAGTTTGAAATTTGATAGGGAGTAAAATATGGCGTTGATAAGTGTCAGAGGTAGCAAAGTTAATCATAAACGGGGTCATGATGCTGAAAAGAGGCTTCAGCGTAGGGCACAGGCAGAGGCTCGTCAGCTTGAATATGACAAGCTTTCATTGCAGGAAAAGCTTGATCAGCATGATCGATTTTTCCCAGCCCCCGAAGGTGCCAGACAGCGTGAAAAGCTTCTGGTGAAGTTAGCTTCTTCGAAGAAGAAGGCTGTAAAAGAACAGGAAGTTCAGAAATCTGATGAACAGCCTCCCAAAGATGAGAAAAAAGAGCTGAAAGCATCGCAAAGACGACAAGCAAAGAATAGGTAGAAAAGCTACAACCGGCCCGGGTCACCGGGCCGTTCTGTATCAGAAAGATTCGATAATGTCAAACAGTGGGCTTAAGAAGAGGGTTTCAAAATTTGTTAAGATGATCGATGTCACACGGACCAAGCTAGAATGTCAATCAGACGAATTAGATGGTCTGATAAGCGAGTCTTCTGATGAAGTTGGCGAAGATTTCACGGCGTTGAAATCTAGTTTTGAAGTCGTAACGTCAGATATGAACCAGCTGTTGATCGAGCTACAATCGCTGCAGGATGAATTGTCACATTATGCTGATGATGCAGTCAGTGATGAAGATGATTCGTATGATGAATAAAGAATAATTTTTCTTCATCAATTGTGTGATGCAAAAAAGACAATACGTGATACAAAGTTGCGGTATATTACACAAGTTGGTTGGCGGTACGGCAATCATGCCCTACAACCAGGGTCCGTTAGGGCCTGTCATCTAGACGCCACGTATTGTGGGAATAACTCACACAGGAGTGACAAATGGCCAGCGGTCGCAAGAACGAAGACAAGACGTACCCTGTCGGCAACGTGCTGTTCCACCGTGTCAAGGGCACCGATGACTGGATGGCACGTGACAAGCCCGCCAAGGAGGGCGAGCTTGGGATTGAGCTCGCGAAGTTCCTGAAGGGCGCTCCCGCACGGAAGTTCTGTGAGGACGTGAACAAGCGCCGGGCAGACGGCAAGTCGATCGATGATCTGATCGCTGATGCCACTCGGGTGTACGAGACGGGGTCCAAGCAGCGCGAGCAGAAGGAGCTGCAGAAGCAGAATGCTCTCAAGAAGGCCGCCACCACGACTCCGGCGAAGGACATCAACCCCGTGGCTGAGGCTGCCGCGTCGCTGGAGGAGACCACCTCCAATGAGACTCCGGAGGAGATCGTCGCCGAGGGTGAAACCACTGATGAGACGATCTCCGAGGAAAGCATCTCGGACAACATCGCCTAGGTTTTCGGGCGAACAGTAGGCGCCGAAACAAGCAAGTGACCAATCTGTGATGGGTTGGTCACTTGCTTGTTGTTTAAAGAGTCGAATTTTATGACGAAAGTGTTTAAGGCTTCATATGATATCTGCCAAATATCCCAGAACTAGCCATTTTTATTCATCTCCTAATAGTCGTGATCCAGATCATCGCTTAAACAAGACGATTGAAGATCTGGGAAATTTCATCGGACAAGAGATTGTTTTTACGGAAAAATGCGATGGGGGAAATTGCTGTCTCACAAATATGAGCGTGTTTGCTAGAACGCATGCAATGCCGACATTTCATCCACAATTCAATTGGGTGAAAGCAAAACATGCCGTCATAAAGAATGATATCGATGAGAACGTCTCTCTCTTTGGAGAGATGCTCTATGCCGTACATTCGATACGATACACGCATCTACCCGATCATTTCATGATGTTTGCTGTTCGCGATGATGTAACGAACATGTGGTATGCCTGGGACCAGGTCAAGCAATTAAGTGAAAGATTGGGCTTGATCGTTGTTCCTGAATTATTCAGGGGAACTGTCAGTTCGATCGATGAACTTTGTGAACTGATAAAACTTCATGCTGAGCAACCGTCTCTGTATGGACCAGAGAGGGAGGGCGTAGTTGTTCGAACGACGTGTGGTTTTAAGGATGAGGAATTTCGTACGCATGTCACGAAATATGTTCGTGCGAATCATGTTCAGACTGATGAACATTGGTCGGCTAAACCGATTGAACGCCAGGGTCTAAGGACATGCTAGCAGTTGAACACATGTTTAAACAAATGAACTCGTTGCAATATTATTAATTGTAAGTTTGGGAATCATCCACCATTTCGAATCACGATCATAGTTGTTCTGACAAACCCTGAACGCAATGGAGCGTAAGATGGAACCATATCGTCGCATGCGGAAGCCTCGTACGATTCGAAAGACCGGTGTCATCGAAGAGTATCACACCCTTGGTAAGAAGGGTGGTGTTCGTGTCATTTCGTTGCATGGTCTCGCTGATGGCTCTGTTGAAGTTCGTCCCGGCGGCCGAAGCAACATGATTCTGGACCAGGAGCTGTTGAAGTTGCTCTGCGCACCAGGAACGATGCCGGCTATCAAGCGACACATGCGTGACCAGAAGAAGATGATCAAGACGTTGCTTTCGAGAAGAAATCGGGGAACGCCAATCCTTCTTCGCAAGAGTAGGTTCATGTCGGAGGCACCTGATGCTGAGGTTCCCCCGCCAGAGAGTGGTGAGCTAGCTCGACTTGATCTCACCCACCATGACCCTGCTCCCGACTTCACTGATGAAGACCTTGATGAGTATTCCAGTGATGAGGATTCGGAAGAGACGGATGACGAAGAGGTCTTGGAAGAGCAGCCCGCGCTTGTTGAGTTGAACAAGGAGAACGTCAACTCTATCTGTCTCTTCGCACCGGTGCCAGTGCCACTGGCCATACCAGCAGAGCTCATCGGGGCCCCTCTTGATGAGCAGGCGTTTGAGACAGAAGCACGAAATGCCTGCGCTGACTGATTTTTAGCGACACAATTTCAACGAACAAAAGGAAGACAAAATGGGTCTGTTTGATAGCTTGGTTGATTTGAGTTTTGAGATCATCAAGGCTCCGATTCGTGTCACACGTAGGGTGGTTGAAGTGGTCGATGATAAGACTGATGGTTTCACAGGTCTCGCGACCGATGGTCTTCGTGAGATCGAGCGCGCCGCAGACGATATTCTTCCGACTGACGATGACTAGCTATCGTCGATCGTAGAACAAAAGATGTAACAATTGTTCACACATGTTATAATTTTATCTATGGTTAGCTCCAACCGGTGTCGGCTGCAGCCTGCAAAGCTGTGTGTGCTTGGTTCAACTCCAAGGCTAACTTCCATCTAATCTCTTGTCTTTAGGAGACAACGTGCCAGCCAATCCTTATAAAGTTGGGGTGAACTTTTTCAACCAAGTCGGTTCTGATTGGATTGCTTGGGGGCCTGACGGAAAGGAACTCATCCTTCCTGACGGTCGTCCTGCTCATTTCAAGATCGGTCGTGAGGCCCGTGAATTCTTGAATGGTCTTCGCGGAGATAAAAAGCCTGGATTGACGTCGGGTTCTATCACACCAGGCCGCCGACTTGGGAAAGACGAAATTCATCCGGACTTTGTGTCAGGCATTCGTGATAGAGCACAGGTTGATACGTTGATGTCTCATCTTGTGTCCTGTCGTTGGAAGAAGTTGGGAGACCTGCAGGAAGATGATTTTTGCAGACTCGTCAGTCCGGAGGGTTTGCGGGTTTATGTTCACGTTGGAAATCGGAAACTCGATCGATACTTCTGTTGGGCCACGTCTGATGATGGGACTCGGATAAAGGACTTCGATTTCTTGGCGGTCAAGCCTTCGCCTGAAGAGTCTGAAGAAAAGAAGACTACGGTTGAAGAAACGGTCGCAGAACACGTCGCTTCTTCGATGGTCTTGGAGCCGATAAAGGCTGATGAGGTAGAAAAGCAGGATGAAACTATTTGAAACATTGACACAGATAGCTGCAAAAGAGGCCGAAGGAGGTCTATTGAAGCGTCTTATCACTGGTCCAATAATCGCTTCTAGACAAGGTATTCATTCAGCGGTTCACTTGATTGATGGAAAGTCTGAGGATGAGATGATTTTAGAGTTGAAATCTTCATCGTTCATAGCGCCTGAAAAGTGAAGCTAGAAACAAGGATGTCATCAAGTTTCCGGTGTGGTAAAATTAAAATCTAAACATTGGTGTCTCCTAATTCCAAATTGGAGCGTCTCTGATGATTGATTACGTGTTCCAGCAGCTCAAACCCATGAAGGCCCGTGGGAAGTTTCAGGAGATGATGTACACGTCTCCTGATTACGTCGAAGAGATAAAGTATGATGGTCATCGCATGGTGGCCCAGGCCTGTAGGGAAGGAACGAGATTCACGTCAGACCATCCGGCAAAGAGTTCTGGATTGTTCGTTGAGAACACTGATTCCTTACCTCATCTTTTCAAGCCTGTGCCGGCTTTGTTTGGAACTGCCTTAGACGGTGAGGCAGTGACTGATCTTCTCAAGAGATCGAAGTCGAACAAGGTCACGACGATCATGGGCGCTTCTTCCGGTCTGGCGATCTCCAGACAACAGACGGCCGGATGGTTGCAGTTTGCCGTCTTTGATTGTCTCTTCTTCAAGGGAAAGGATATCAGGAACAGGCCCCTAGAAGAGCGTCAGCAATATCTTTTTGATGCGATCAAGCTCTGGAATAATCCCTATGTCTCTCCTGTGATTGGTACGTTTAAGGGAAAGAAAGCATTCTATGATGAAGCGATTCGGAACGGTCACGAGGGTACGATCTTCAAGTCCCTGTCATCTCGCTATGGCAACCCGAATGATTGGGTGAAGAGAAAGCATACGTCAACGTTTGACATGGTCGTCATGGGGTTCAATCCTGCCCGTGAGACTTCCAAGAAGGTCACGGGGGAGATATCTGAGACGAAGTACAAAGGTCAGATCGGTACGATAAAGATAGGTCAGTACGTCATGATGAATGGCAAGCTTGTTCTCACACCATACGGAAAATGTTCTGGTATCGATGATTCCTTGAGATTGGCGATGACGAGGAATCCCACCCAGTACATTGGAACTGTCATTGAGGTGACAGCCCAAGAGCGAAATCCGTCTGGGTTGCTTCGTGAACCTCGCTATAGTCGTCCTCGACCTGACAAGCGTCCTGAAGATTGTATCTACAATCCGAACGAATCTTAGACGGCGCTGCACGAATTGGGGATTGTCATGTCGTCAGAATTGACAGTTGAATGCCGACAAGGTGGAAAGTGTGTAAGATGCCTCAAGATCGTCGATTCTCACTATGGAATGGACAAAGCACATCCTAGGTTGTGTTTCCATTGCACTGATATAATGAACGAAGATTTCGTCGTCATAGATGGAAAGTTCGTAAGAAAAGATGGTCATGGTAACGGACTGAGATATAGCTTTACTGATTTTTTGGGAAGGGTCCATGTTTCTGATGATTTTTGGAGATGAACGATGATCTATAAGGCTGAGGGTGAGGCGTATCCCGATGAGGGTTCTCGTTTCAAACAGATCTGTGGGTCGCGCTGGAATGATCAAATTCAGATAGGCGTGATCGTTGATGTCATATCTCCGGACGAATTTAGGAAAGACAACAACGTCGCTGGAGCTCTTGAATACACGTTTTTTATGAAAGCTAGCGATGGAGGCAGACCGTCCGAATGGTCACATTCTGTCAAGTCATTTTGGAAGGAATTCTGTTGTCAGAAACATTTCGCCTAATTGGGGGTCCATATGATCAGTCGACCTGAGCCTGGGACCCATTTCATGCAAGTTGGTAGAAGCATGTGGTCAGACTTGCCCAAGGGTGGGAAGATTTTCATCATTTCAAGGGAAACGTTCACCAGCAATAAAATCAATGTTGATAGTGATCCTATGAACATCTTTTATGTCGAATACGTTCATAATGCCCATCGAGAAAGATGGAGTCCCAGTTTAAGCCAATTTTATGACGAATTTGTCTGTCAACGTCATTTTGTGAGATGAAGATGGAAGAACGTTTGCTAAAAGAAGGTGAGCGATTTCAGCAAGTCAGTGGATATCCTTGGTGTGACATTGTTAAGATAGGAACGATCATAGAAGTCATGTCGAAAGAAAATTTCATCACATTCTTTCCTGAGTTGGGTTCTTCTTCGTCTCCTTTGGCGGTGCATCTATCAGTCGTAGACCCAGGAGCCCGCGCTCAAGGCGCGCTATGGCATGGTCCGAACATGGAATGCTTTTGGCGTGAGTTCATCTGTCAAAGACATTTCGTGTTCATGTGAGCACTATGAAGATGCCGACTGTTGGAAAACATTACATGCTTGTCGGTCACGGTATGTGGACTACGCTTCATGTGGGCGAGATGATTCGGATATTGTCAAAGGAAGAGTATGAGCTTGATAATCCCAATATCATCTCGCGTAATGCTGAATCAGGAAGAAGTACGTTTTATGTGCTAGAGATTTGTCACAATGAAAGATTTCTCTGGAGTCCGTTTTTGGACGTGTTTTGGGACCAATTTGTCTGTGAAAAGCACTTCTTGCCTAGACCTCTTTGAGAATTGGGGAGCTCCAATGGGTGGAAAAGCTCGAGATGGACGGCGAATCACGCATGATGAAGCATGTAGAGTCATCAATGACCTGAATGATAATATGTTCAGGAAGGGATTTTCTGCGTTTGATCGTAACTTCATTCACATGGAAGCTGGATCTTTTCGTCGTCTGAAGAAAGAGATCGGTGACATCGATATCGTTGTGATATCGAATGATTTGCCTGGGCTTAAGACAGCGCTTGCGAGTCTGTTACAAGAGTTTTCGGGAGGTGAAAAGAAATTCACCGGACTGTTCCAAGGTGTTCAGATCGATTTCGTCGTGTCTGATGCTCTGGGCTATGGCGCTGCCATGATGCATTGCACGGGTCCCACTGAGTTGAACGTCAGACAGAGAGCTCATGCAAAGAGAAAAGGCCTCCTCCTGAATGAGAAGGGTCTTTGGAAGGGAGATCAACGTCTTCCTTGTAGCTCTTCTGAGACAGCGATCTATACAGAGCTCGGATTGAAGTGGATCGAGCCAGAGAATCGAGGGTAATGAGATGTATCATCTGCCATTCGCAAATTCTTTCACTTACGGCGTCAAACGAGAAAAAGACGGCACGTGGACGATGATGATGTGGCAGTATGGGAATCGTGTGAAGCTATTCAAAAGTCGAACATGTCGTCAGGCACGCTCTTTTGCTAGAAAACATGAGTTGACGCTACACGGCATCAACAGGGTTCTCATCCGCAAAAATGACGATGAGCTTCATGGAAAAGAAGTTACAGACTGATTAACTAGCACAGTGAGGCGCGCCGCATGACTGCATCTATATCAGAGGCATACGTTTTGATGTGTCTGTCTTTTGGAGCTGGTTTTGTCACAGCGACGATCATGTTGATGATACTTCTCAAACCATTTGAAGATGGAGACTATTGACTCATGAGAACGATCAACTCAACAAAGGATGGATGACAGATGAGTATTGACATTTTCGACGGTAAACACGTTAACATGCCGTGGCTGAAAGATCGAACGATTCTTTTGACCAAACACGGGAGTCATGCGTATGGGTTGAACAATGAGACGTCTGACTTAGATATGAAGGGTGTGGCGATCGCACCCATCGGTCATTATCTTGGCTTCACAAATGTCTTCGAGCAGGCAGAGGGTCGTTCTGCTGACAAGTCCTTTGAGTATGTCATCTTTGAGCTCCGAAAGTTCTTCAAGCTGGCGACTGACTGTAACCCGAATGTGATTGAGATACTCTTCACTGATGACTCTGATCTCATCTTTCTTTCTCCCTTGGGGAAGAAGCTTCGGGAGAACAGAGACTTGTTCCTCTCAAGCAAGGCGAAACATACCTTCTCTGGCTATGCGATAGCACAACTCAAACGCATCAAAGGCCATAGAGCCTGGTTGCTTAATCCACCTAAGGCTGCTCCGACAAGGGCAGAGTATAATCTTCCTGAGAGAACTGTCATACCCGCTGATCAGCTCATGGCTGCGCAGTCACAGATCACCAAACAGCTTGATCGATGGGAATTCAAAGATTTGGAATTGGTCGACCCGTCTGTGCGCATCGCAATCATGGAAGCGATGTCCCAGACTCTTGCGGAGATAAAACTGGGCACCGATGAACGCTTCAGAGCTGCTGGCAAGATTCTGGGATTCAGCGATGACTTCCTCGAAGTCATTGAAGCAGAGAGACGCTACAAGAGTCGACAGAATGAGTGGGCCCAATATCAGAACTGGAAAGCTACTCGAAATCCTGCTAGAGCTGAGTTGGAAGCACGCTGGGGCATGGATACCAAGCACTCTCAACATTTGGTTCGATTAATGCGCATGTGTAGTGAAATTTTGCTAACTGGCAAAGTTAACGTTAAAAGAACAGAAGATAGAGAAGAGCTTAAGTCGATTAGGGCTGGCGCATGGTCCTATGAAAAACTGATTGAGTGGGCAGAACAGGAAGATAAAAAGTTGGAAACAGCATACAAAGAGTCAAAGCTTCCTAGAGCTCCTGATCGTGAGAAGCTCGACAGTCTTTGTGTTGAACTCATCCAAGAGATAAATAGAGGATAAGATTATAAACTCTCATAAGTGAGTTTTTGAACTTTCTTTTCTAAGTTTTTTCGCCAGGCACCTTTGTGCTTAACATCAAATAATGTAACTTGATTATTGATGATCAATTTTGCAGTTTCTGTTTGTGTCAATATTTTTATTCTCTTTTCTGTGTATATTTCAAACGTGTATCCTTTTAATTTTGCGTATTGCTCACCTGCTTCGAATTTGATTTGTTGTGAGTTTTCTTTTAGCGCTTTTTCATATTTTACTTCATAAATTGTTTTGTTTTGGTGGCATACGAAATCTGGAATGTATGTTTTTTGATTTGGGAGTTCAATTTTGATTGACTCATATTCAAAGGATAGATTGTTTGCTTCTAAAATGTTGATTATAAACGAAAGTTCATATAAGCTTCGGAATATTTTTCCATTGTATCTGCCTCTCAAACCATACCCACATCTGGGTGATGGAATCTTTCCTCTATTTTTAAAGTTTGGTTTGTTACGCTTAAAAATGTCAGTACAATCTTTTGAACAAAATTTTCTATAATTCTTTCTGCATGGTAAACATTTAAATTCAAGCAAACACTGTAAGCAAGTTTTTATACACAACAAATGTTCAGGTATCTTGTTTGCTGGTTCACGACCTGTCATATTTTCACGATAAGCTGGATCAGTCCATAATTCTTTTGAAATCCTTGACATGTCTTCTCTTCGAGCTCTTTGAGCTTTTGAGATGCTGGCTGATCTTCTCTTTCGCACGTCTTCATTTTGCCACGATAACGCTAATTTTTCAGATTTTGTAGTCATATAACAATACATATGGTCAAGCATGCGATTCATCTAGTTATCCAAGAGATAAACGAAACAAAGATTGAATCTAAATGAGCTTGACACAATAAAGTTAGCCATGTTAAACAACGCTGCCACTAAGGCGGCCTTTGGAAGAGGAAAACATGGCGAGCGCGAAACTCTGTCAGATAATCGCAATCGAGAAGGGTGTCAAGACGAGGGTTCAGCAGGGCTTCACGGAGGTTCATCACACTCTGATGAAGAGTCAGCTCCTTGCTGGCATCTCTCGTTCTTACCAGCCCAAGGACGATGAGGGTGAGAAATTCCCCTCTGAATCGACTCGAGTGCAGGTCAATGCGAATGATTCGCTGAAGCGCGCCAAGGCTCTGCTCACCGAGCTCTTTGATGTCACGGCAGCGAAGGATTTCACGAATTGCGTTGCGAAGGCCGACGTTGTCGTCGATGACAAGGTCTTGGTGAAGGATTGTCCTGCGACGTACCTGCTCTTCCTTGAGAAGCAGCTGGTTGACATCAACACCTTCATCAAGAAGCTTCCTGTCGTTGATCCTTCTGAAGTTTGGGAAGTTGACCCAACGACCGGTCTCCTTGCCACGAAGGCTGTGGAGACGGCAAAGACGAAGAAGATTCCCAGGAATCACGTCAAGGCTCCTGCCACGGACAAGCATCCTGCCCAGGTGGAGATTTTCACTGAGGATGTTCTCGTTGGTCTCTGGAAGACGACGAAGTATTCCGGCGCCCTTCTTCAGCCCCAGGTGAATGCTTTGACCGAAAGGGTTGAGAAGCTCCAGCGCGCAGTCAAGTATGCCCGGGAGACGGCAAACAGCGCAGAGGTCATCAAGTCTGAGCCCGGCGCCACCGTCCTTGGATACATTTTCGGGTAAGAAGCCCGTCAAAAGTTTCGGAGTGCAGACTCAAAATCAAACTTAGCTTCATAAAACAGCTGGACGTGTCGCGGAAACGCGAGTTATAGGTTCGAGCCCTATTCCGCCAACCATTTGATGGCGGATGAACGAATTGGAAGAGTTAACGTCTGGGTGACATCAAAATCAGACTATCACTCCAGATTCAAAACAATCTGTCGTGATTGCAATCGATCGCCTGTTGTAACCAAACATTGAGATGTCGGTGCAACTCCGACTCGGGCCTCCATGATGTAACGTGTTGTGGCCCGGTAGCTTAATCGCAAAGCGCTCTGTATTAGACTAAAGAACAGGCTTAAACGTGTGCTTTCATGTATGACAGACGACTGTCTTCAAAAGACAATCATACTGATAATGAGCCCGGTCATCAGGGTAGATGGCTGGGCTCTTTTTTTGAACAAAAGATGTCATTTTGTGCGTGTTTATGTATAATAGACAATAATTAGCACAGTGCATTCTCTTGGTGTTTTCCAACGTCCAAATGAATGGACATGATAAACATGTTGAGTGTCAAACTGATAAGAGAAGTCTTGAATCGTCGAGACCCACAGGGATTTCTAAAGATGGGTGCTCCAAGCGATGAATATGACCTTGAGGCGAGGTTGATATTCACGTTGATCGAAAATTCCGAACACAAGCTCTTGACAAAAGATACGATCAGTCGGATCGTCTTTGACGTATTCGTTGAGACGCTTGGTTTGATGACGGCGGGAAGCAAGATGCATTACACTGATGTCGCTGATGACATCTATTATCACTTCAAAATGAAGGTAGGAAAAAGGCATGGCCGTAATTGATGATGAGATGAAGTCTGATCGTACGATTGAAGCACAACCACAGATGACTGCCAAGCTGTTTGAGATGGTGAAGATAAAGGGTCTATCTTCTGATGCTGCCGTCGATGATAGCTTTAAGTGTCCGAAGTGTCAAAAGACGTTCATGACCGAAGTCACATTTAACAGACACCAACAACAGCATGTCAAAGTGCGTCCGAAGAAAGAGAAGAACAAGCTCCTGGCAGCAGAGAAGGCTAGGAAAGAAGCACTGGAAGTCAAGCGCAAGGAAAATCTAAGATAGTTTATTCTTCAGACATTGTCCTAATGTTTAACGCGTAATAAGATTAAGCATGTTACCTACTCCTATTCCGGGTGCTCGATTAAAGTTTGTAGAGACTTTTGGTCATATGGTGAAGGGTGAACTGGTCACTGTCGTGACCACGTCAGAGATACCACTTGCAATCAGGCCAGGCGATGATGCTGGTCTATTCTACTTAAAACCAGATAAGAACCATCCTGGACTTGAGATGTATAACAATGTTGCATATTTCATAACGTCGAATGCAGGTCGCGTGTGGCAAGCAGCGATCTGTGAGAAGCATTTTTAGGCTTGGGAGTCATTCTATATGTCAAAAAGTCGACCTAAGATTGGGACACGAATAAAGTTTGTCTATGATTTAGATAAATTGAAGAGAAATGAACTCGCTACATTCGTTTCTATCAAAAGATTGCCTTTGGGCTTTCAACCCGGCGTGAGAAATGAAAAAACTGTGCTTCTCATGCCAGATAAAAGCCATGAAGGCTACGAAGAATATAACAACATATTTTATTGCAAATGGGAATATAAGGTCAAAAGCATCTGGAAACATGCTGTCTGTGGCAGACACTTTGATATGAGTGAACAGAATGAAAAAGCTTAAGATTCCAATTCCGAAGAAGAATGAACAGTATAAGTTTGTTAGACAATGGTATCCACCGAGTGGAAATAGATTGAAAAAAAATAATGTTATAGAAATTGTTGGGCATGGGTCTTTGACAAGTGATCAAAAGCTTGATTATGCAAAATCTGATTTTGATAAATACTATTTTGCGTTTAAGAATATTAGCTCCCGCGCCGCAAGGCGGGAACCGGCGAAAGTTTCCGTGAACATGGATAGCTATGAGAAGAGAGTATTTTGGAAGTCTGCAGTCTGTGAAAAGCACTTCGTTAAAGTGTCAAAGAAATGATAATTTATGGCAAGAACTTCATATATCTCACCTCCCGTAGGAAAGAACTTTTTATTCGTGAAGAATTGGAAGAAGATCAGCGTCAAGATTGGGACAGCGGTCAAAGTCGTCAACTGGAAGACGATGACGAAAAAGGAGCAAAGGCGTTTTCACTGTAGCAGCTGTTTTGGAGGAAGCAAAGGGTTCAGAATCTTTCCCAATGAAGACATGAAAACAAAGGCTGGCATTCGTAGCATGTATTTTAGATACGCTGATGAAAAGAAGAGTTTCTGGAAATCAGCAGTGTGTGATCGACACTTCAGCGTCGAAGAAGAGAAGGTTTCAAAGTGAGGCAAAAGCACATAAGACGGATATTGATTGCGATAGTCACCGTGGCAGTTGATCTGATCATTGACATCGTCAAGAAGGGTAAGCCTTCAAAACATGACGACTAATAAGAAGCTTATGTTGGGTTGCGCTCTAGCTGGGCCTGGTTTGCTCTTGTTTATTGTCTGGCTGTGTCAGATGACGATTATCGATCCAACCTTTATTTTGTTCATTTGGTTGTTTAGCGTCTTGTTTGTTTCATTCATCGCAGGAAGCGTAATCATAATTGAGCTGTTCATAAGAAGCATGATTGATAACTAAGAAGTTGATCAAAATGATTCCATTGACATCATGTGTGGTATAATGTTTATGGTGGATAATCCTGTGAGGTCACTGGAATCATGAAATTTTGGCCACCTCCAATCCCGATGCCCGAATGGCCTTTTGGGAAAGGCACGAAAAAACTTCCTCTTCCTGAAGAAGAAGAGGAAGGTGAGATTGTTTCTGAGGCGGCGTTTTTGGCAGAAGAATCACCTGAGAAGGTTTCTGCCTCTGAAGAGACGTCAATTGGTGAAGATACCTCCGGGCTGCTTGTTGATGATCTTGATGAAGCGGACTTGCCAGATTCGCCGACGATATCTGTCGATGACGTCGATGATTTTCCTCATGCTGAGGAAAAGAAATCTTCCAACGTGTTATCGACGATGTTATATTATATCATCGTCTGTGCGATGGTGATAATGACGATCTTGCTCTCGTCAGCTGCGATCTTTCATCTCGCTAGGATGCTACATCTTCCTGCATTTGTCGCAGAGACTAGTGGCATCATCACTGCTGTCATACTCACCTGTCTTGCAGCATGGAAGATGATCTCTTCTAGATAGGACATGATCATGGGTGGTCGGATCAATCCGAGAAAGCCAACGACTCGTCCGCCCTCTCTCCAATTCATGACGCATGAAGCTAAAGAAAAATTGTTTGATTCTATGTTCGAAGAATTAAATAGACCGTATAAGTCTTTGGACAAGTATGAGGCTGTAGGATGCTTGCCAGATCATGAACATAATGTTCTCTCTCGTACTCGATCGATGTGGAAGATTGACACTGATTATGTCAGTGGTCTATGGGGTAGGGTCACTGGTGTGATAGGTGATACGTTGTTTGCACTTGCGATGGGCATGATCATCGTGCTTGCTGCGTTAGCGATAGCTAGCCTCACTGTGAGCATAGCGTTCCTATTTGCGTTACCCGATATCCTTGCGTATGTCGATGCTGGTTGCATGATGTTGTTGTTTGTCCTCATAGGTTTGATGATCTTCGCATCAAAGAAAGATTAAGCGATGACACGAGCTGGAGATAGGTCGTATAGGCATCATCTTTCACGTGATGAAGTGAAGCTACAGAGTAGGGTAGCTGAGATGCATGATGAGCTTGATCGAATGTTCGTATTCACCGCAAAGCTGTACGATAAGAAACAAGAGAACGATCTCTTGGAACATGTGCATAAGGCTCGTAAAGAAATTGAGTTGATGTTGAAGAAGCTGAACAATAAGAGCAAGACCGGAGAATTGCGTTAAAAACGCGAGGAGACAAAATGGGCGGATTTTTGGCGGATTATGTGGGTAAGCCGGTTCTCAACATCATCATTGGTCACTTCCTGGAGAAGGGGGTGAAGATGGCGAAGAAGCACATCGCTAGCCTTCCCAAGATTCCGATTGTGATGCCAAAGATGCCAGTGTATCCCAAGCATGTCGCACACCAGAAGACTGATGCTCCTCTCACCAGAAAGCGTACCGAAGGTGAGGTCATCGAGGCAGAATATCGGCTCATCTCCTGATTTAAAGATGTTCTCATGTGTCAGCCGTGTTAAAATAATTCAGTAGCATAAACCAACAGGAGGAAAAGTGACCACATTGACGCTTCGAGAGACGATGGAAAAGTTCATCAAGGACACTGTCGCTCGAGAAATCGCGTTGGCCTTGTTCCAGGCCGGCACGGCAGCTGCCGCACAGACTGCGATCACGACTGTCATCGCCAGGACGAAGACGACCAGAAAGACGTCGACGAAGATCGTCAAGCCGCCGCGATCGAGGCCGTCGAAGAGACCCATCCAGAAGATGAAGACGAAGACGAAGACGAAGACGAAGAGCAAGCGAGCCTCTGCCTGGCGCGAGGGTGGCCCTGGTCGTCCTCCGGACTGGTATCGCAATCGCAAGAACAAGAGTAAGTAAGAAAACGTAACATCTAACTTTGTCATTTGTGGCGAAGGCGAGGTCAAACGTGCTAATCGTGTCTCTTGAGCCAGACGGCCTACACGTGGCTGATGGCCTGATGTTTGGTGAATCTAGTCAGAGTCGAATAGACGATGATAATCTTTTCAAGTACTGGCTGCGCGAAGTGAGAGTCTCTGCTGGTGTGAAGCTAACGCATGTCATAGAGCTTCTTCGTAAGATGCCGCCGAGTCATCGCGAGATACTCGAAAACATCGCAAATGTCGATATTCATGCGATTATTGAAGCCGTCAGTGTGAAGCGTAAGTCTGAAGTGATATCAGACGTCTCGTCATTGGTTGTCTCTGAGGGGATAAAGCTAAAGGGGGCTGAGCCGTTCAACACGTTCGTGACAAACATGCCTGCTCGTGCACATCGTACGACTCCTGAAATCACGCGGAACTTTTTCATGAACGGGAAGATACTCGGTCCTCCAGATGAGCTGACCGACGTGAGCATGACGCCGATCATCGATCTCGTTGATCTGCCTATTACGATCGATCACGCCATCTGTGTGGATGTGAGTGAGCTGATTCCCTTTGGTCCTCTTCAGACACATCAGGCAATGTCACTCAGCGATTTTGTGCTGACAGTTCTTGATGAACTTGGTCAGTGCATCCTCGTCGAAGAGACGAAAGAATTACCAACACCGCCATCCCCACCTCCAGCGACCGAAGTTGTCATTGATTCGGATAAGATTTCTTTTGAAGAAAGTGTCAATGCCATCCAGCAGAAAGCTGAGCTGATCACTGATTATGACAAACTGGAGAAGAAAGAGTTCAAGCACCTCAAGAAGAGGTTGAAGAAGCAGCTGAAGAAAGACATAGCTAAGATGAAGAAGAGACTTGCATCAAAGTATAATTGATGATCTGATTCGATCCAGTAGCTCTAGGGTGTAATAACGACATAAACAACTGAATCTATTACTGTAATATCATCTACTACTGTTTAAATGTAGAGAGATGATATAATGACATGTTATTATACGATAAACACAGGTTACCCGGGTTGGGATAGTCACTATTACACGACGCCAACGAATTATTCCAATGTTACGTGGACTAGTTCGACTGTCGTAGACACGGCGACGACGTGGACGACGTCAGGTGATTTCTATATCACGACTGATTATGTCACACCAAGGTACGATTGGACTGTCACATATGGACACGACGTAAAAATCGACGATTATCAACCACCAAAATTTCTTATAAGAGAGACCACGTCTCCCAACAAGTTAAGAAAAGAAAAGAAACGTATAAGGCAACAAGAAAAGAGAAGAGCAAGACGCATGTCTTTAACTCATATGTTACAACCTCCATTCGGTCTTTATACGACCGTCTATCGCTTGTGGGGAATACCTCCTGGTTCTCGTATTGAGCTCGTTGATTTCGATGATATTCCTCTCGACAGAGTGTGCGGTCTTTCGAAGAAAGACACATATTGTTATGTCTATTGGCCAGGTGGATATTTTTCGTTCGATCTATGTGATCATGCGTCATTTTGGGCGAACGTGAAGTGTGATAGACACGGGGTGGCATGATGGCTTCTAAGGAGCTCTTTGTCTTTGGTTGCGTCTTTTTATGTAATGGGACGCTGTATGAGGTGTCAGATAAGACGACGTTTGATGCTTATTGGAAATATGGACAGATCAGCCAATTTTCCGAAGACACGCACGTCTTCCTTAGGCAAGTTAATTCTGATCGAATCTGCCAAACGACTAGAGATGGTCACAACGATTTTCTAGAAAACGCTAAGTTCATTGCGTGTCAGAAACATGCTTCAATGATCACGAAAGATAATTACGTCGCTTTCATGGGGTGACTCTGATGAACATGACGACTGACGAGGCTGAGGCTGCAGTCGTGATCGCAATCATTGTCATATTTGCATTAGTTTCTCTGTTCGAAGCTTTAGATAGACGACGTGTTTGATAGCTGAAGATCAACACATATCAATTTGATATTGATTCAATACAATTAAACATAGGTTGGAGGAAGTCATAGATACTGAACTGCCAAAGCCCTCACTGGGCACAACGTTTAAAGTCGTCAAGTCGTTTTGGGGTCGCTTCAAGCCAAAGCATTTTGTCGATGTCATCGATTATACTGACATGGTTCATAACAAGCCGAGGGACAATAAATCGACTGCGACATATGTGAAGATGCGACCTGAATGGGATTCGTTGTCAATGGATGATACCCATTTTCAGACTGGTGGTCGGGCTGCATTCTATGCGTCTGTCTGTTGCAAAAAACACTATCAACCATGAAAATCATCCGACCACCCATCAATGCCAAGTACAAGTTTTTGAGGTATTGGCAGAAGTATGAGGTTGATCATACTGTCAAGGTCATCGGATTCGATGATTACTTGAAGGTGGGTGGTGGAGGACAGAGTGTCATAAATCCAGATAGGGCTTACATGGCTCGAACAAGGATGGGTGTGACAGTCGGTAATTCAGCGAATTCGTTTGAGGTATTTGAACGTCATCGTGCAGAAGAATTTTGGACTCGGGTGATCTGTGATCGACATTTTTGACGAAAATGGCGTGTTACATCCATATCTGAGAATTGATAGACATCAGATCTATGAGGTGCTTCCGTTCGTTCAAATTGATCGAAATAGTCCCAACCCTAGGTTTCGAAAGTATTCAGGAAAGACGGTTGATCTTTCTTCGATTCGATTGAGGATGTTTGCAACAAAAGGAACTGTTTGTGTCCACTGTAGTTTGAGTGGTTCATATTTCTGGCTGGAAAAGAACAAGAATGTTCCTGGTCATGATGCTGGATATCATCTGAATCTCTACGGGTTTAACAAGTCAAAGATCGAAACGATGTTGACCCGAGATCACATCATTCCACGCTCAAAGGGTGGGAAAGACATTCTGTCAAATCTTCAGACGCTCTGTTACCCTTGTAATGCAAAGAAGGCCGATAAGATGCCGAGAGTCGGATGACTGACGTATTGAGACCTACACCTGGGATGAGATTCAAGGTGTTGAAAGAATTTTGGTCAACTCCTAGAATTGGAGACGTGATCGAAATTTATGGACTCTTTGATGAATCATTCATCGCTGCGCACAAAAAGGCTAGACACTCGACGCCACTCAATGACTTGAACATCATCAATTTTTCTGCGCACGCCCAGAATTCTGATTCAAAACGCTATTCTCAACAACACACCGGTGAATTGATCGGGTTTTGGTCGTCTGTCTGTTGTGCAAAACATTTTGATTGACAAGGAGAACAAAATGAGTAATGAGTTTGATGCAGAGAAGGGCTCACGTCGTTCTGAAGAGGCAAAGAAGCTTGCAGCCAATGTGAAAGAACTGGATGCCACTGTTCATCAGCTCAAGGCACAGTGCGAGAAGGTCGCCCTTGGTGTCATCATCGATTTCAAGGAGCTGCAACAGATCGGTGAGAAGGCTGTCATGACGTTGGGCATCATGGCGAAGAGAATCGCGGTCATCGCGGCCATTGATGGGTGGGACGGTAGGACTTAGACAAAGCTTGAATTAAGCGCCACTGCGTGTGAGAAACATTCCCAAATAATAGATGATGGAGAGTCCATAATGGCTAACAACATAATGATTGAGAAGTCCCATGAGTTGACCAATGAAGACGTCCGTGATCGTCTCAAGAGGTTGGGAGATTATCTTGCCAAAAAGCACGGGTTGAACGTCGTTTGGAACAATGAAGAGCGCGTGCACGTCACTGGCAAGGTGATGTTGGTCAATGTGGACGCGACGGTGTCTCTGGTGCCTGGAAAGGTCAAGCTCTTCGGAAAGGACCCGGGTTCCCTCTGTCGCAAGATGGTTGAGGATTTTCTCTTGTCTTCCATCAAGAAGTATCTCGATCCTAATGTCACCGCGGCCCACCTACCTTCGGCTGACTGATGCTTCCACATCCGAGTCCTGGCGAAAGTTTCATCGCGACCCAACGTCTATGGGGTCATGATATAGGGACGAAGCTGTCTGTCGTCACGCGTGATGCCTTCGAATCGAGGTTTCGTGGTGGCGTCAGTAATGACATCAATCGTACACTCTTCTTAGAGATAGACGCTCTTCATTGTCTAGACAGCAAGCCTGCTCAGTGGTTCATGAGAGAACTTGAAGAGAGGCCCACGTTTTGGACGAGCGTCATGTGTAGTCGTCACTTCGTTTGAGGACAACAATGAAATTGATCGATTCTGGAAAACGATTCATGTCGATTGGGGAATACAATTATCGTTCTGCCGGAACCGTGTTTAGATCATTGTCTCCCGCGCAATATGAAGTAGTCCGACCCATGCCCGAACCAGCTCGTGATGAAATGATTGCACTTTTGTTTGGGGCAGAACAAGGCATCAAATCAGAACGAGAAAACACATTCTGGGATTATTCTGCAAACTTTTATACGCGCGTCAAATGTGAAAAACATTTCTCTTGATATGAAAATTTGATGTCATCCTTTGTCACAAAAAGTATAATAAACCATGGACCGTGCTGAGATCGAAAAATTTCGCGAGCTAGCAAAGCCACGAGCTTTTGCTGCATTTGTTGAGCTTGATAATTTGCGTCATAGAGCTCACCGAGTTGGGGCTTTCGTTCTGGAAGAGCGTCTAGCACAGGCTGTCAATGCGATCGCCACGCTTCGTGCTGACCTAGAAAAGGGACGATGACCGAATTAATCATCTTTGTCATCGCCATTGCCCTGTTGGTTGCAGCAATCGCTGCGATCGTCGCTAGCCAAGACAGAGCGTCAAATGTGATAGTTGCTTGTCCGATTTGTGGCGAAAAGACACGTTTAAAAAAGACGTATGTCAGACGCTGTGCAGTCAAGCAGACGCTCAAAGAATTTGCAAAAAACAGTTTTCCTTGTAAGAGAATAGTTTCGCGGCGCACAGAGTGTCATGGCGCCGCGTATTGGACGGATGAAGATGTAGGCTGTGGTGCAGATATCACGCCACTCTTTTTGACAGATAAGTTCATAAAAGATATCTTTTTGTCAGCTGATCAACTTCGTTTTCAGAATCAGAATGTGAAGTTTCTGATCGATTCTATTGATGCTGAAACGAAAGAGTTTGAGGAAGCCGTGAAGTCTTCTCATCAGAGACTTCTTCTATAGGAGATGTCATGTCGGTTAAGATATACACAATTGCATTGATGAACGTCCTTGATACGACGTCAGGTAGAACAGAAAACCATCGCACGATCGGGTGGTTTGAGTCTGTAGAAGAGGCTGAGGGATTGATTTTGCGCAACGCTGGCGACATGTTTGAATGTGGGTGGCATAACACCGCAGTGATTGAAGAGGTCGAATCAGGCATATACGCTATCGCACAACAGGCTGGCTGGTATCATGCGACATACACGACAGGTGTGAGTGAACCAGAGGTTGTGAAGATTGACAGGCCTGATTGGTCAAAGAACACTTGCAACTTTGGAATGGGTTGATCTATCTCTAAAACAGTGAGGTCTAGACCAGATGGCAGTCAAAATCCCATTTGATGATTACGTCAAGTCTCGCATCGTGAAGAGATGGAT
>ERZ1292625.1185-Hain-H41-01um-R1-1185-length-33142-cov-12_pt1 | contig 33142 bp, 39 predicted proteins | sample MGYA00564400_ERZ1292625 | MGnify/ENA primary metagenome ERZ1292625 (study PRJEB36523, sample SAMEA6512639) | groundwater metagenome | collected 2019-01-08 | study: AquaDiva: Metagenomics assemblies of 32 groundwater samples
TTCTCTGTATTCATCACATAGATTATGATAAACAAAATAATAGCTTAGAAAATCTTACAACATTATGTATTAGTTGTCACATGAAGACAAATACTAAAAACAAAAGGCAATTTTTTACAGAATTTTACCAAAATATTATGTTGAATAGATTAATAGAATGTTTATTATAAACAGTATATAAAGGAGGTTAATAAATGGCTGATGTAATTCCAAATAATCAATTTGGTATAGTTAGAGTTGGCAGGACTCAACTTGTAAGAGATAAAAGTGTTGATGGTTCTTGGCTTATTAAAGTTCCTCAACATGTAATAACTGCACTTAATAAGTCAACATCTAATACATACGGAACATCTTTTGACCACAACAAATCAGTAACTATATGGCAAGTTGGTGGAGGTACTTATGCTGGTGTTGCTGGTACAGCTTTAGGTTTTTTTGTAGGAACAGGTCTAATATAAATGAGTAGAGATTTTGACCAAATAATGAGATCAAGGGAGACTGACTCATGGAAGAGGCAGTGGCATGGCTCCATAGGTACAGTTGTTGGTGGTACTTTGACTGTTTCTATAACTCCCACAACTGGTAGGGATATTCAGTTTATAACTGGTTTATCTTTTTCAAGTAATTTAGCTAATTGTGGTGTAGATTTATTAAATGGAACAGCTTTTCTTTATTCTATGCAATTGCCAATTGTGGATAAATTTGTTGACCACTTTGAAGGTTTAAAAACTTCTGAAGGAACGGCATTAAATATAAAGTTATATAATATGTGGGGAACGGCATTTATAAATGTTTTGGGTTATACGGTTAAATAATTATGAACTATTCTACAGGTACAAAAAGTGTAGAAAGAATATTAAGAATATATTTTGGTAATATCACAATCGGTACGGCTGTTACCGATTCTCTCGGTACATCAGATATTCGTCAATATATTGAAGACGGTGAAAGATATATTGATGCACTTTTAGAGGATACAATATCCACCACTCCTGTAAGTCCTGCCCCAAATTCATTGAAGTTTGCTTCTGATTATATGGCTTCATATCTTGCCCATAGTGGGATTTTCTCAGCAAATAAGCCGGATGAGGAAAGTCCAGTTGTTTTGTCTTGGAAAACTATGGCAGAAGAAGCTATTAAATCCTATAAAAGAGGATACCAAAGTGGGGACGCTAATATTGCCGGATACACAACTACAACTTCTATTTTTAAATCCAGGGGTGTCAAGGGGATCGGAGATGGTTTGTTAGAAGATTCTAAAGATATAAAAACACATCATAAAAAATAATGTCAGTAAAAATTGAATGGACTATAGATGTCTCACCAAGTATACACTCAATCATAAAAGATATTGAAAATATAGATAGCAGTGTATTTCATGATAGTGGATTTGCTGATTATGTATGGAATCAGGTATTTAAAAAAATATCTACATTTATTCAAAAGCGTTTTGAAGAGGGGAAAGCTTCATGGCGTCCCTTATCACCAAAATATGTTAAATGGAAAGTAAGTGCTGCAAGGAGGGGTGTCCAAGTACCTGTTGGTACTTTTGGTCGTAGAGTTTGTAAATTGACATCTATTGGAAGATTGACAGATACGCTTTACCCATCTGCTACTGAGAAAAGATTTGCCAATATTTTTAGAGTTGAAAGTAGTGATGGTTTTAATGGTGGTACTTTTAAATATGCTATTGATGGTAACAAGCTGCCATATGCAAAATACTTTAATAATAAACGTGAATTTTTTTATATAACAAGTACAGAAGCAGAACAAGTTTTTAAAGTTATAACTGATAAAATAAGCAATAAATTAGACACTATTTGGAAATAAAATGGCAAATCCGGTAGATCAAACAAATTATATACAAGATTTCATTGACAACATTTATACAGTTATAAATGGTTATCGATCCTACATAGGCTTCAAAAGTTTATCCAAAACAGAGGATGCCTTTATTCCAAATTATCCAGCCATTACAATAGAATTAGAAAATATGCAAGAAGAGTGGAAATCAATACCAAAGAGAAAAACTATCATGGTTACTTTTGCTATCAATTATTATTATGCAAACCTTTCAGATAAAAATGTTCGTCAAGGACTAAGAACCGGCCTTAATAAGATAGCAAATTGTTTGCGTGAGAACTGGGACATGAATGATTATTGTCCAGACCTTGGATCTGATATTCTGAGCGTCACACCTTACGTTTTAGCATCAGGTGATGAAATCGTGGCGGGCGGAATTGTGTCCATTCGCTGTTATAAAGTAATATCTGTTGCTTTGACATAATATAATACTTGCCTTTTATAAAATATCTGATATAATATAATAATGAGGATTCCTAAAAGGAGCAATAATTGAATATCGGAATTGTAAGTGTATACTTTGATAGAGGTTCAGGTGTTATTTGCCAGCAAATCAAACAAGCCCTTCAGTGGCATGTTCCAAATTGTAACATTTCAATTCTTGCCCGTATGTCCATAGCTGATGGGAAAAAACAAATCAAGTATTGGGATAACTATTTTCACAACAATATTCTTCTTTTTCCAACATATCAAATAGATGATGATTCTTTTGAGCAATGGATTACAGCTAATAAATTAGATACTGTAATTTTTGTAGAGGAACAACATACAAAAAATCTTGTATCAATATGTAATAAATTATCAATAAAATCAATAAACTACACTGTGTGGGAGTTTTTTAACCCTTCTGAACTTTCATATTATAAACAATTTACTTATTTAGCATGTCCTACTAAATCTTCATATAACCTTCTTAAAAAAGATTACTTATTAGAGAATGCAACTTATACTCCTTGGGGGGTTGATTTAGATACTTATCAATGGCAAGAGCCTATTAAGAAGGATAAATCATTAATATTCTTTCCATCTGGATATGGGGGTGTTGCTGATAGAAAAAATGAGAAAGCTGTTATAGATGCTTTTTCTTATATATGTCCAAGAGATAAAGCAATAATGCACATACATACCCAACAAGAAGGTCAGGGTGGGCAGGCACAAAATATAATTAAAACAAGCGGGACTGTGGATACAATTCAATTAATAAATTATTATAAAGAGGCTGATGTTATTGTATTACCTTCAAGATGGGAAGGTAATGGACTGCCATTTATGGATGCCTCAGCTTTAGGTAGACCAGTTATTACTATTGATGCTCCACCAATGAATGAGAGGGTTATTAATGGAGTAAATGGATTAACTTGCAAAATAACAGAAATGAAAGAAGTGCAAGGAATATTTGTTAAGAGTGCAGAAATTGACTGTTGGGATTTTGCTGAGAAAATGATAGAATTATCTGAAAATAAAGAAAAAGTATATGAAATGCAAATTGCTTCAAGAAGATATGCAGAGGCACATTTGAATTGGAAAAAGAATAGTAAAAAATTAATTGACATCCTTGTATAATCTGATATAGTTATAATATTAAATAAACAACAAAGGAGTATGTAATGAAAATAAAAAAGAAAGCAGATAAAAAGTTAAAAAAGGGTACATTAGAGGATTTGCAAGAAGACCTTAATAAATATTGTACGGATAAACTTTGGAATTATACCAACAGTTGGAAAGAGATGAAAGAAGAGACTGTGTCGGATTTGGTATGGCATGGAACTAATATTATATGGCTTTTACATCAGAGAGATACTATTAAATTTTGTGTAAATATAGATGAAATTGCAGAGGAGTTTAGATGCAAATTTGGAGATAAATATAATTTGACATGTACTTGTAAGGAATGTCAGGTAAAGAAAACAGGCGAAGAATTAGAAGAGGGGAAGAAGTTAAAAACAAATGATGATTTTGAGAATGATTTTGAAGAATATGCTTCAGTCAGATTAAAGGGTTGGGGTGGTAGGGATGAATTTATAATTGGGTCATTGATCCGACATTTTACTCATATTTTTTGGACATTTGATTTTGAAGATTCTGTCCTAATGTTCTTAATTATAGATGGTTTTATGACTGAGTTTATGGAAGAAAATGGTGATAAATATCATAAGACTTGTGAATGCTGTTCTGAGAAAATAGAACGTGGTGAGTTAAGGGAAGCAAATATAGCAAATTAAAAGGAGTATAAAATGGAACAAATTGACCCAAAGAAGCTTAGACCACTTGAAAATTATGAAGAGGATTTTGGTGAATATTTTATAAATAGGATGAGTCCTAATTGTTCAGAGGATGATAAAGCATTGACAAAGGATTTGGTATGGCATGCCTTTCATATATTAGTAAATTTTGATTTTAGAGAAACTATTGGTTTTATGACTAATGTTTCTGATATACTGGATGAGTTCCAGAAAAAGTTTGGTAATAGATATGATGATGCTTGTGAATGTTGTCGTGAAAAGTTAGATAAGGGGGAGATAAAAGAAACACCAAAGAATGATTGTAATGGTGGATGTGGGGGTTGTCAGTGAAATTTTCTATCATAATTACTAGTTTTAGACAGCCTGAGTATCTTAAAGAAGCTATTTTAAGTGTTTTTAAACAAGAATATTCTAAACCTTTTCAATTGGTCATAGTTTCAGATGATGGTAATAATGGGGTTTGTATTCAAATGGAATTACCTGATAGACCAGAAATAGACATGTTATATATAAAAAATGAGAGAAACTTGGGAGTAACTAAATCATACAATATTGGATGTTATTATGCCAATGATGAACCAAATTCTTGGTTAATTCGCCTAGACGGTGACGATCAACTTTTACCAAATGCTTTAACAGATTTGGAAGAATTTTTAAATATACATGATAATAGAAAACTTGGTTTTGTTTACAGTGATTTATTGATAATGGGTTCTGAGAAAATTAGGCATTATCCTGAATGGAAAGATGGGTCAATACAGTCACTTCAAAATATTGGGCATCTTCAAGCAATTAAGAAATCTGTAGCAGATGAAATTGGTCATTTTGATACAACTTTAAAATATGGTCACGATACTGACCAGATTATACGAGTCATAGAAAAAGGCTATCAGATAAAACATATACCAAAAGTATTATATTATAATAGGCTTCATGATGAACAATATACTGTTAAATTTGCACAGAATAATGACCCTAAATATTGGAAAAATTTAATATTTAATAGGGCTTTGCAAAAAAGACCTGATATATGGACTGAGGGTAGACAACAAGTTATTATGCAAACATCAGGTAGTCATTTATGGAGGTCTGAAACTGAATTTATAAATAATTTTTTAAAGACAAAAGAAAACATGCTTAATGGGTTGGATATTGGATGCAGCAACAAGAAAAAGATAAATTATGCAATCGGTATTGACCAAGACCGTAATGGTGGGAAAACCCCTGAATTAGTATGGGATGGGACTAAAGAACTACCATTTAGAGATGAGACTTTGGACTTTATATGTGCTTCTCATTGTATTGAGCATATTGAAAATCCTATACAAGCGATTGAGGATTGGTTAAAGAAATTGAGAAGTGGTGGATTACTACTACTGATTGTACCACATAAGAAATTTATACCTAATATGGGGAGTCCTGATGGGGATCCAACTCATAAAGCAGATTATTTACCATCCGATTTTGCGAAGATAGTTTTAGAGAATTTGAAAGTTAAGTGTAATTTAGTATCATTTGATAAAATAAATAATTCATGGAGTTTTGATTGTTTTTTGGAGAAAGTTTAATATATGAACCATTTATTTGTTACAGGTTTTCCTCGTAGTGGCACATCTCTTATTATGGATTTTTTACAAAGGCTTGGGTATGATGTAGGGGGTTCATGGAATAAGGAGATTAGTTCTGGTTGGGAGGATGAACAATTCCAAAAAATTGTAACCACAATGTTAATGAATTCACAAACAGAGGATTTAATTTTATTTTTAGAAAAAGAAATAGCAAAAATAGACAAGATAATAGTTAAACATCCCAGATTGCTTTTGGTTCCTAATTTGTTAAAAATTTGGTTAAATGTAAAACCAAATCTATCTGGTTTGATTCTTTATCGAGAGCCACTTCACGCATTGACATCAAAGAAGAGTTTAGGAAACTTGGGGTATTATACTAATTTTTCATCCTCAGAATTAGATATTAAATTTCATGAATTTATTAGTCAGCTTATACACCTTAGAATTAAACACAAAATAATATATTTCCCAAATTTCATTTATGATTATGAAGAAGTTTACCATAGTATAAGTTCATTGGGAATACATATTGATAAGGATAAGGGTAGAAATATATGGTATTCTATAGTAGACCCAAACTTGGTGCATTTTAAATAAGGATAATTTTTATGCTACTAATTAGAAAATTAGATACAAAATTTATTGGTGGATTTTGGAGAAGATGTGGTATATTTTTATGTCCTTTTTGTAATTTAGAAGTGGAAAGAGTTTTAGAAAATGGTAAAAGACAAAAATCTTGTGGGTGTGTAAAAAATGAATTAATTTCAGAAGCTAGAAAAGGAATTAAGCAATCTGAGGAACATAATCAAAAAATATCTGAAACAAGAATAAAAAATGGGTTAGCAAAAGGAGAAAAGAATCCTTTTTATGGTAAAAAACATACAGAAAAAACAAGACAAAAGATGATAGAAAAACATATAGATTTTAGTGGCCAAAATAACCCTAATTGGCAAAATGGAAAATCTTTTGAAATATATCCACAAGAATTTAAACAAATAAGAAAGTTTATTTTAGATCGTGATAATCATACATGCCAAAATCCAAATTGTAAACATATATCTGAAAGATTGGATATTCATCATATAGATTATGATAAGAAAAACAACAGTTTAGAAAATTTAATTACTTTATGTATAAATTGTCATATGAAAACAAACTATAACAGAGAATACTGGACTGAATTTTATAAAAATAGGAATATATAAATGGGAAGAATTCATTTAATTTCAGCAAATTCAAAAAATACTTTTGGGTTAGAATACTTTATTTCTAAAGCTTTTAAAGAATTAGGTTGGGATGTTATAGAAACTGATTATCGTGTAATATCTAAAGAAGAGGTTTCTACAAGAATCAGGTATATTACTGATGCAGAATTTCTTTTGTGTGTCAAGGGTGAGCGTGTGTGTCCCGAAGACATTTTCACCTGTCGTATACCAACTATTTTATGGATGCAGGACTCAATTCAAACCAACCAAGAGGCTAATTTTGTAATCCAAACAAAAGCACCATTATTTGATATTGTATATAGTTTTGATGATTATGAACTTCCATTTTATAAGAAATATAATAAAAATTCATACTTTTTACCATTAGCTGCTGATGTGGATACACATAAAAAAGTAGATGTAAAAAAAATGATTGATGTTGGTTTTGTTGGTAATTTAAATAACAACAGAATAAATATGATAAATCACCTTTTAGATAAAGGAATACCAGTTCAATATTCTTATAGTATGGATAAATATGCTGAGATAGTATCAAAAACAAAAATAAATTTTAACATTGGTATAACACCGTATGGCAATCAACAGAGAATATTTGAAATTCTTGCAATGGGTGGATTTTTATTAACTAATAAATTGCAAGGTGGTACAGAATTATTTAAAAATAAAGAACACCTTGTATACTATGAAAATCTTGACCATTTAGTAGAATTATGTTATTATTATAGTGAGCATGAGGATGAGATGAATAAAATAGCAAAAAGAGGATATGAGGAAGTTTTAAAAAGTCATACATACATACATAGAATAAAAGAAATAATAGACAATATCAATAATTTATGATAGTATTATAATATGGAATTAATTAGGAGATTACCAAGAAGATTAAGTAAAAATGGAAAAAGATTAATAAGTTGGGGTTTATATCAATGCCCAAATTCTGTTTGTAATAAACAAGTAGAGAGACAATTAAGCAATGGAAAAATAGCAAAATCCTGTGGGTGTATGAAAAATAAGATACTCTCCCAAGCAAGAACAATACATGGTTATAAAGGAACAAGACTTTATAATATATGGGCACATATAAAACAAAGAGTATTAAATCCCAATAATAAAGATTATCCTAACTATGGTGGTAGGGGTATTACAATCTGTAATGAATGGTTAGAGTTTACACCTTTTAGGGATTGGGCATTATCTAATGAGTACTCAGATAATTTGGTTATTGATAGAGAAGACCCTAATGGTAATTATGAACCAAGTAATTGTAGATGGGTTACAATTGAGGAAAGTAATAGAAATAGAACGAATACAATAACTATGAAAATAGCTAATGAAATTAGGGATTTAGATTCTACAGGGAATTATACACAGAAAGAATTAGCATTATTATACAAAATGAGTCCTCAAAATATATCAAGAATTATTAAAAAACAAAGGTGGTGGGATAATGAATGATGATTTAAAGGAAGTATATAATGAAATTTTTTCTGAGAATAATGGGGAAGATTTTTTCACATTCTCTTTGGATTTAATATATTCAGAAGTCTACAAAGTTATAAAAAATTATTTAAATAATAGAAAACTTTTAGATCTTGGTTGTGGGACAGGGGAATTTATTAAAAGATTTGTCACATTAGAAACTCCCAAGGAGATTCACGGATATGATTTCTCAGAAAAAGGTATAGAGAAATGTAAAATTATAGATGAAACAACAATAAATAGTATACCAAATATATATAGAAATATTAGCTTTGAGGATTTAAAATTTGAATTAGAAAATGACTTATCTGAGGAAGTAAATTATTTTGACATAATAACTTCTATCGGTGTAATAGAACATTTAAATGACCCTGAGATATTATTTTATATTGTAGACAAGCTTTTGAAAGATGATGGAGTTTTTGTATTGGAACATCCAAATTTTTTAAATGTTCGTGGGGTTATATGGAAAACATTGGAAATTTTTGCAAATGCTGAAATGTCTCTAACTGATAAGCATACAATATTACCTGATAAGATATTTGAATATATGGAAAAATATAATTTTGAATGTGAGAGAATAATCACATTTGACCATAGTAGGGGATTATATGATAGAATGGTTGAAGATTTATCTAAAAGAATAAAATTAGCTTTGGCAGATACACCTAATATAGGTGATAAAGTAAAGCAGTTTTTAGATTATTTACAATTTATCACCCATGAAAAAGTGTTTATACCTTCTCCTGCAAATGGGGCAGAAGTAATATGGGTTATTAAGAGGAAAGAAATAAATGGATAACGTTTGTATAGTCCCCCTTCGAAGTGGAAGCAAAGGATTAAAGGATAAAAATATAAAAGATTTTAGTGGATTGCCACTTTATTTTTGGACAATTAAAAAATTATATCATTTAATGAAAATGGGTAAAGTCAATAAAATAATAGTTAGTTCAGATAATGATTGGTACATGGACAAAGTGAGACTTAGTTTTTTGAATACAATGCAAGATGATTCTTTAATATTATCTAAAAGACCAGATGAGTTAGCAACTTCTTTTACAACAACAGAAGAAGTATGTTTACATGAATTAGATAAACACAATATAAATGATGGTATTTTATCAATTGTAGAAGTCACATCTCCCTTAATACCATTAGATTCCTTATCTTTCATGATGTCTATAATAGATGATAGTATATACTCATCTTTTTTGGTATACAAAGATATTGGTCAATTTTGGAAATGTGATAAAGACAATGATTATAGATGGAATAAGCTATATACTGATAGAAAGATGAGACAAGAGGAAACTGAAATTTTATATAGGGAGGTTGGTGCTTGGTCGGTTAGGGTAGATAAATTTAAACAATATAAGAATAGAATAATTGATAATTCTCGCATTCCTGTAGTTATTGAAAAAGAGTTTGGTATTTCGATAAATGATGAAAATGATTTTTATTATGCAGAGTATCTTATTAAACAATATGCACCACAAGTATTTAAAGAGATAGGATTATATAAATGATTAATAAAGAGCTAAAGACTATTATTATCTCAGGTGGTTTAGGTCTATTAGGGAAAGAGTTTGCAAAAGCTTTAAGTATAGAATATAATGTTATCTTATTAGATACACCAGACAAGGTAGATAGTTATTATGAAGGAGAAGAAACTCATTATTTTTATACATTTTCATGTGATATTACAAATGAGTCACAAATTACACAAAGTATTGAATATATTAATGAAAAATGGGGTCATACTGATATTGTTATAAATTGTGCAGCTATAAATACTACCCCAAAAGAAGGAGAATACAATAATTTTGAGAAGTATTCTTTAGAGAAATGGAAGAAAACCTTAGATGTAAATTTGACAGGAGCTTTTTTGTTAAGTAGGGAATGTGCAAAATATATGATTAGTAGTAATAAAAGAGGAATTAAAGGCACTATTATAAATATTGCCTCTGATTTAGGTATAATTGCAAGTGACCAAAATATTTATGAAAATGATTATATAAAACCACCTGATTATGGAGTTTCAAAAGCAGGATTAATGTATCTTACTAAATATATTGCAAGTTACTATGAAGGTAAAATTAAAAGTGTCTGTCTTTCACCAGGAAGTGTCTATAATGGACAATCAGATATTCTTGTAAAGAATTTAATTGACAGAATACCATCAAGAAGATTAGCAGAAGTGGATGAATACAATGAAGCAATTAAATTTTTATGTAGTTCTGGTAGTGATTATATGAATGGACAATCACTTGTGATGGATGGTGGACGAACAATTTGGTAATTGATGGAGGTAATATGTTTACAGAAAAAATGTTAGAAGAATTTAAACGATTTAATGATAATGTAGAAAAATTAACAGAAGTATTAAAAGATTCTAATATTTTAATTGGTAGATATTTGGGATGTAAAGTTACATATAAAGATGACGGAATAAAAGAGGATAAATAATGGCACTTAAAAACTTACTTAGATTGGGGCCTTCTGAATATGATATTGATGGTAAAGATTCTGCTCATTTTTGGATACATCCCAATGGTAAAATTTACATAAGAAAAGCTTATACAAATGCTGTTTGTGGATGGAAGTTATCAGGAGAAAAATTGATTGATTATTGGGGAAAAGAATGGCATCATATAATACCTGCTAATAATATTCCTATTGAGGAGACTCTCTACTCATGAATAACATCGGGGTAATGCAGGGACGATTAACAAATCCAAATGATAGGAATAATATTCAATTTATGCCAATAAATGATGAGATTTCTCAAGAATTTAGAAAAACAAGTTGTATGTCTTTAGATTATATAGAATGGATAATTCCTGCTAAGATACCAAATTCATTTTTGGGCAATTATTATGATCAAGAAACTTTGAAGTATTTAATTAGTAATTCAGGTGTTTCTATAAGAGCTATTTGTTTAGATTATTTAATGGGTTTAGATTTTGGACAGGAAGATACTTTGGCTGAAGTGAGAGATTCTATTAATTGGATAGCTAATATAGCATATAATATTGGTTGTAAAACAATAGTTATTCCTATTTATAATATAAATATGAATATAAAACAAATTCGATATTTAATATCTTTAATATTGGAACGATATAATATGAAAGTAGTTTTTGAATTTTTAGATAGTAATAGTTCTACAGGTATAAATTTTATAGATAATATAATATATATAGATAAATTAAGTTTTAGAGATAATACTAAAGTAGGTTGTTGTTTTGATATTGGTAATAATTGTTTAGTATTGGGTAATGTAGTAACTCCACCACAAAAAAATTATGAAGGTATTATTAAAGAGATGGAAAATTATTATAGGCATGGTCTGTTATATCATATTCATATAAAAGAAAAAGATAAGTATGGCAATACAGTTCCTTTAGGAAAAGGTATAATTGGAAATAAGGGATGGAGGGAAATTTTTTCATTTTTAAAAGATATTAATTATGGTGGTGATTACACATTACAAGTTGCTCGTGGTAAAAATGGTAATGAGATGGATTATATACATGAACAAGTTGAATTTATTAAGGCTTTATTATAAAAGAATGAATCCAAAAATTTCAATAATAACACCTGCATATGATAATGGTAAAGAATATAAAGGATTAAAATGGCTTAATTTATTAAATGAATGTTTAATTAATCAAATAGAACAAGATTTTGAATGGGTGATTGTATATGATGGCATTAGTAATGATTGTAGAAAGACTGTTAAAAATTATACAAATGTCAAATATTATGAATTAGATAAAAGACATGGTAATTGGGGAAATTATGCAAGAGATTTTGGCTTGCAAAAAGCTATTGGAGAATATGTAGTTTTCATAGATCAAGATAATATTATATTTGAAAATTATTTATCTGTTTTAAGTCATTCATTAGATTGTGATAAAAAAATAGGGTTTGTTTTATGTCCAGTATACATTTCTTGGGATGGTAAAGCCAATGTATTACAACCTGTTTTAGAGAGATATAAAGTGAATACTCTTTGTTTTATGGTTAGAAAAAATTTAATTTCAATAGCTTCTTGGTGGACAAGGTTGGGTGGGAATGGAGATGAATATTACATATTAAAAAATTTATTTGATAGTGGGGTAAATGGTTTGTGTTTAGGACATAAAGGCCCATTAGGGATTTGGAATGGGGTAAGATATAAATACCCTAAAAAAATTTATCCATCTTTTATTGATTATTCTGTTATTGAGAAGATGGGTAGTAATTTAGATAGTGATACAAGAAAGGATGCAAATTTATGGTTCAGCCTTTAATCTTAGACATAGGTTGTGGGGATAATAAATTTCCTAATAGTATTGGGATGGACAAAAGGGTACTAAATAATGTAGATATAATTCATGATATAGAGCAAATCCCTTGGCCTGTACTAACTGGGGATTTTGATGAAGTAAGAATGTCACATGTTATGGAACATATGAAACCTTGGCTTGTTATAGATATAATGAATGAACTTTGGAGAGTTCTAAAAATTGGTGGTCATTTAGAATTAATAATGCCATTAGCAGGTTCAGTAGCTTTTTATTCAGATCCAACACATACTAAGAGTTGGAATATTCATACAGTTAGTTATTTTGATATTAATAATAATTTTTGGAAGGTGTATAGACCTAAACCTTGGAAAGTTTTAAAAAATACAGTTAATTACAAAGAGTATTTAGAAATAATATTGGAGAAAGTAGATGATAAATAGGGAAAAAGAAGAATTTTTAACTAAGTGCAAAAATTATGAATTTGTAAAAGACATTGTTGACAATTTCCATAAATTGTACTATTATAGTAGTGCATATAATAGGACATGGAAAGATACCTATTGGATGGGTGTTCCTATTCAGAAAAATCCAATGGATTGTTGGGTGTATCAAGAAATGATACATTATTTAAGACCTGATTATATTATAGAAACAGGCACTAAAGTTGGTGGCTCAACACTATTTTTTGCTACAATTTTAGATGCTGTTGGTGGGGGTGAAGTTATTACTGTTGATATTGATCATATATACAATCTACCACAACACAAAAGAATTACTTATCTTACAGGAAGTTCCATTGATGATGTTATTATAGATTTTATTAGCCCAAGAGTTAAAAATAAAGTAGTAATGGTCATATTGGATAGTGACCATGGAAAAGGGCATGTATTGAAAGAACTTGAATTATATAGTAAATTTGTTTCAATAGGCAGTTATTTAATTGTAGAAGATACAAATATTTGTGGTTTTCCTGTAATTGGTCAAGCAGAACCAGGCCCTTTAGACGCTATTATGGAATTCTTAAAAGTAAATAAAAATTTTAAAATTAATAGGGAGTGTGAGAAATTTTATTTAACATTTTCTCCCTGTGGATTTTTATTTAGGGAGAAATAATATGAAATTTTTAATTTGTGGTTTCGGAAATATTGGTCAAAGACATTTCAGGAATCTTAAAACATTACTCCCTGATTGTAAAATTGATATTTGTTCATCGGGACATTATTTACATAGAATTTTTGATAATAAATTGAATATTATAGATTGTAAAAATAATTTAAGAGAACATTACAATTTTAATAATTTTTATTTTTACCATCAATTAGAAGAGGCTATTGAACTTAATTCTTATACCGCTGTTTTTATTTGTTCTCTTCCCCCAAAAAGAATTGATATTGCTATTAAATGTGCTAAGAAAGATATTAACTTATTTATAGAAAAACCTTTATCAAATAATTTGAATAGGGCTTATGAACTACAAGATATAGTAGAGGAAAATAAATTAAAATGTGCTTTAGGATTTCAGATGAGATTTAGTCCTGTAATAGAGGAAATTAAAAAAATGGTGGATGATGATATTTTTGGTGATATTTATAGAATAGAAGTTAATCATTGTAATAATATACATAATTGGACTAAGGATAGAGATTTAAAAGATTTTTATGCTTTGAAGGAAAAATGTGGGGGTGGTGTACTCTTATCACAAATACATGAGGTTGATTATTTGACCTATATATTTGGTAAACATTATCAAAGATCAGCTATTTATGGAAATTGGTTAAATACTGAAGTTGAGGATAATATAACAATATTAAGTAATTTAGAAAGTGAAGATAGGTGTATTCCTATAATTATAAATTTAGATTTTCTTTCACCAATTCCAAGAAGAGATTTAACTATTTATGGCATGAATAAGACAGAGTCTTTTAATTTACTTCCCCATAGTTCTGAAGAATGGAATAATTTATTTTTAGATGAAATGAAAGCATTCCTTAATTTGTTAGATGTGGAAAAAGATAGTAGATTGGCAACATTAGAAGATGGAATATCCTCACTTGAGTATTGTATGGATATAAAAGATAACTTTATGAAAGTAAACTATGAAAACAAGAGTAGTTAATATTAGAAAAGAAGGACATGATGTATATATTGGTAGAGGTTCTAAATGGGGTAATCCATATAAAATTGATGATAAAATAGGAATGACAAGAGAGCATGTTATAGAACTATACAGAAAATGGATTGTATATACAGTTAAGGGTAGAGAATTGCAGAAAAATTTGGATGAACTGGTGGGGAAGAGGTTGGGGTGCTATTGTGAGCCATTGGCTTGCCACGGAGATATTTTAGTTGGGCTTATAGAAAAGGAGGGCTGAATGGAAACTATTATTGTTGGGGAAATAGGGATTAATGCGAACGGGGATATAAATATAACTAAACAATTAATAGATGTTTGTTCTGATTTGAATATTTCATATGTCAAATTTCAGAAACGAGATATTAATTTATGTTATACAAAAGAATTTTTAGATAGTCCAAGAGAAAGTCCTTGGGGCAAAACTCAGCGTGAACAAAAAGAAGGTTTAGAATTTAATCTTGAGCAGTACCAAGAAATTGATAATTATTGTAAACAAAAAGGCAATATTCAATGGTTTGCAAGCCCCTGGGATATGCAATCAATAGCTTTTTTGCAATCAAATTTCCCAAATACACCTTATTTAAAGACACCCTCTGCTTTGATAACTGACCAAGAATATCTTAATAAATGTAATGAAACAAAATTTTCTATAATACTTTCTACAGGTATGAGTAATTTGGAGATGGTACAAAATGCTGTAATGACTTGTAGAAAAACAGTATATGTTCTTGGCTGTACTTCTGCTTACCCTTGTCCTACGAAAGATATAAACTTAACACAATTAAGATTTTTAGCACATTATTTTAGAACATCTAATAGAGAGATGGGGTGGTCAGACCATAGTGGTGGGATACTATTCCCTGCATTATCAGTAGCTTATGGTGCTAAAATGGTAGAAGTGCACATTACTATGGATAGGCGTATGTATGGGAGTGACCAAGCTTCCTCAATAGAACCTCAAGGATTGAGGAAATTGACCAAATACATAGAAGAAATAGAACTTGGAATGGGTAATCCATTAAAGGAAATACAAGAATCAGAAATACCAATAATTAAAAAACTCAGGGGGTAGGATGAAGATTTTTTCAAGTAAACATAGATTAAATTTATCTAATGCTCGAAAAGGGAATAGAAATGGAGTTAAACATGGTGAATATAAAACAAGATTATATAGGATATGGTTTCATATGAAGGAAAGATGTTTAAATCCAAATATAAAAAATCCACCATACAAAGATTATGGTGGCAGAGGAATAACAATATGCAATGAATGGTTAGAATTCATCCCTTTCAGGGATTGGTCACTAAATAATGGTTATCAAGAAGGTCTTGAAATAGACCGTAGGGATAATGATGGAAATTATACACCTGAAAATTGTAGATTTACAACACATAAAGAAAATAATAGAAATAGAAGATCAACAAAACTATCTATAGAAATAGTTAATGAAATCAGGACATTATATAATACAAAGAAATACACACAAAAAGAATTAGCAATAAAATATAATACAATACAGCAAAATATTAGTTTAATTATTAATAATGAAAGGTGGGCATAATAATCATGTCAAGAAAGAAACTACTTTTGTGTACTTCGATGGAAAGAACTACGAGAATACTTCTTAGAACAGAGCTATTTGAACTGCTTAAAACAGAGTATGATTTAATCATAGCTTCTACGGCTGAAGTATCTGATAAATGGAGAGAGGAATTCAAAGGTGTTACATTTTTTAGTGATTTATTGCAAAAAGCTGATGCTAAAAATATAAAAGATATTTTAGAAAGAGGAAATATTTCTGCAATAATATCTTGTAGTAATTCAGATGTTCCTGCACACACATTTGATGTTAATTTTCAGAAAATGGGTAGGGCATTAGGAATACCAATAATTATTGTACAAGATTTTATAGATGCAATATTTCATCCAATGGTTGTAACACCTGATTTGTATCTTGCCTGGGGCAGTTTTTTTGATAGAATATTTAATAGGAAAAGAGATGTAATGTTTTGGCATCCAATAGGTTCTTTGTATGGTCTTGGAGTAGAGGAACCATTACCAAATGTCAAAGTTTGTGGTGTTCCACATTTTGATATTTATAGGAAATCTGATTTTTATACAAGAGAAAAGTTTGTAAATGAATTAGGGTTTGATATAAATAAACCAATATTTTTATTTTTACCAAATGGTGAAATATCACTGTGGGTGTTTAAAACTTTTTCAAATTTTATGGAAACTGCTAAAGAATTTAATGGTCAAGTAATTATAAAGACACATCCTATAAGGAATGGGGATGGTTGGATATATAATTTAATTATTGAACAATTTCCAACAGTTAAAGTTCAGATGATTACAGACCTAAGTTTAAATAAAGGAACTGCTTATGGTGTTAAAGAGTATGATGGTAATATGTATCATTTAGATAACATGGATATGTGGTCATTAGGTAATACATTATTTAATAGTGATATTGTGTGTTCTATACCTTCAACAACAGCCTTAGAAGCCATGATCTTTAATAAGCCTGTAGTGCTTGAAACAATGTATTGGTCACACCCTTGGGAAGTCAGACGTAACGTGATGAATTGGTATTGGAATGTACTTGAAGAATATAAATGTTGTGATCGTTCTAAGAAATATGGGGAACTATTCCAATATGTAGAAGAAAATTTAAAGAATCCAAATAAGAATATAGAGGGGAGGGCACAGCTTGTACAAGACTTTTTTAATGGTGTAGATGGGAATGCTTGCAAAAATAGTTTTGAAGCAATTAAGGAATTTTTAGGATAAATATGAATCTTTTAAAACAATTTGATGGTTCTGTTGATCAATCAGGGAAAACACTTCTTTTAGACCATTATATGGGTGTAGGAGACGCATTATGGAGAACCACACTTCATAGAGAGATTAAAAGAAGAAATCCTAATATTAAACTATATGTTTCAAGCATTGGTAATTATTGGAAATTAATATATCAGAATTCCCCATATATAGATAAATTGGTTGATCGTATAGGAAATCCACCATATATTGATGGGGTGGATTATTACATTTCAGACCAACGATGTCCCCATGTAATTTCAGATTATGCGAGAAAGTTAGATTCTTTGGATGCAATGGAAATTTGGGCTGGGTTAGAGATTAGAGATAAATCATACGTTTATGAAGTAACTGAGGATGAACAAAAATGGGCAAACAATTTTTTAAGCAAATATCCACATCCTTTGATAGGTATTCAATTAAAAAGCTCAACGTGGGTCAGAACATGGCCTCCCGAACAAGTTATGCGTTTAATAAGTATGTTAAAGTATAATGGTATTATAGTAATAATTATAGATAATGGTAAATTTGAATTTAAGGATAGTGGAATAATTAATTTGGCAGGTGGGTATAATATTAGAGAAGTGGCTGCTATAGTGAGTAAACTTGATTTATTGATTACACCAGATTCAGGTATCCTACATTTTGGGGCACATTTTAAAATACCAACAATTGCTTTATTTGGTGGTAGCAATTATTTATGCAGGACAAAATATTATACAACAATTATTCCTATATGTAAAAGTAAAGAAGTTTGTGAATTGTACCCATGCTGGTCACATGCTTACATTTGTCCTAAAGGAATTGTACCATCACCTTGCATGAGTGCTATAAAAGCTGAAGAAGTATTTGAAATTGTTAGACAAATACTATAATATATGATATAATTTATTTATGGAAATTCAATATTATCCTCATACTTGTAAATGTGGTTGTGGTGGGCAAATAGGAATAAAAAAAGGGCATAAATATAGTGGTATTCCCAAATATATTATGGGACATAATATACAAGGTTGGAATAGGGGTTTAACAAAATATACCGATAAGAGAGTTGCAAAAAATGCTGAGGCACTAAAAGATAGTTGGATAGATGAAAAAAGAAAAGAAAGATCTGTGCAATTTTCCGGTGAAGGGAATCCTTTTTATGGTAAAGAACATTCTGAGGCTTTCAAATCAAATAGGTCAGAAGAATACAAAGGTAAATTTTTAGGGGATAAAAGTGCTTCTTATGGTATACCAAAAACAAAGGAAACAAAATTAAAAATTTCTAAAAGTGTTAAAGAAAATTATGAAACTAATCCAAAATTAAAGCAATATCTTAGTGAAATTCAAAAAACAAAAATGGGGATTTTAGCACCCAATTGGAACAATGGTTCAAGTTTTGAACCCTATGGTATTGAATTCAATAAAGAGTTTAAACAATTTATATATGAAAGAGACAATTATACATGTCAATGCCCAGATTGTGAACATAAAACAAATATTTTAGATGCTCATCATGTAGATTATGATAAGAAAAACAATATACCAAAAAATATAATAACATTGTGTAGAAGTTGTCATACAAAAACTAATGGTAAAAATAATAGACAATATTGGACAGAATATTATAAAAATATAATGGAGAATAAATAAATGTATAAAATTAAAAAGAAGAAATTAGATATTCCTGACATTTCAATTATAATCCCTGTAAAAGACCAAATACCTTATTTGGACAAATGTTTAGCTTCATTGGAAAAAATACAAGATGTTTTATGTGAGGTCATAATTGTCAATGATGGCTCAAATGATGAAACTGTACATTATCTTAATAGATTTCCCCAATTAAATATAATTCATAGTACACAAAGTGAGGGATTCATAAGTGCTTGTCATAAAGGTGCACAGAAAGCAATAGGTAAGTTTTTGCTTTTTTTGAATAGTGATACTGAATTAATTGACCCACTATCTTTTAGGAAAATGTTAGATATATTTAAATTTAATGATAAAATTGGCGTAGTTGGTGCTAAATTATTATACCCAAATGATACAATACAGCATTTTGGTTTAATTTGGAGTAATAAAGATATGAATTATATACATCATGCTATAGGAAAAGATAAAAATGACCCTATAGTATGTGCAAGCCAAACTTTTGATGTTATTAGTGGAGCTTGCTTCATGGTATCTAAAGAACTTTGGAATAGTGTTGGGGGTTTTGATAGAATATATTCACCCGGATATTGGGAGGATACTGATTTTTGTTTAAGAATAAAAGAATTGGGATATATTAATGTTTGTTGTAGTGAATCTTTATTATATCATTATCAATCTAAGTCATTTAGTGGAGGCCCAACTAAGGAGCATTTTAGTAATAATTGGGAAATATTTAAGCAAAGATGGGTTAGGAATAGTAAGATAGTAAAGTATCCAAAAATAGCTGCTTGTTATATTACAAAGGATAGTGAGGAATTTATAGAGGCTTCTATAAGGAGTATTTATGATATTGTTTCTAAAATTATTGTGGTGGATAACTTATCTAAAGATAAGACTCTTAATATTTTGGAAAAATTTAATGATCCACAGAAGAAAATTGTAGTTATTAGTAGAGAATTTAAAAATAAGACCGAACAGAGAAATGTATATTGTAGTATGCTTGATAATATGGATATTGCATGGATTATTGATAGTGATGAGGTATGGGATGGGGAAAATATTAGAAAGGTAGAGCATTTAATATTTAGTAATCCACACATACCATCTTTTTGTTTTAATTTTTATGATTTTTGGAAAGATTTAGGACATAGGAGTCGGGGGATATGGGAAACATTTGTTGGAAGAAAGTCTTTAATAAATTTGAACATAGTTGGAAAAATAAAATATGATAATCATACATTGCCAATAAAAGAAAATGGTAATGAGATACCATCTATATTTTGCAATGATATTTATTTTCATCATTATTCATATGTTAGAACTAATGAAAAAATAAAAAGTAAAATTGATTATTATATTAAAACTGGTACACCTGGGTTTCAACAACAAGTGAATTGGTATGAAAATGTTTGGTTAGCTTGGGATAAGAATCAATCTGAAGTGGAGACAAAATTAGGGACACATTTATTTGGTGGAGGACATACTGAATTATGGATGGGGCAACACCCAAAAGAGATGAAAAATCACCCCCGTTATATGCAATACATTGATAAGTACAAGTTAAAAATTAATATGACTGTCCATCCATTGCAAAGAGATGGATTTGTTAATGTTTCAATTAAAAATAATGATATTTTTAATATTAAAATAATCACGGGGGAAACTAAACCATATATTGTATTTATAGAGGATATTTTAGAACATGTTTCATTTAATGCTGTTGGGGAAATGCTTGTTAAAATTTATGACCAAATGGAATTAGGTGGAGAAATAGTTGTAAAAACGCTTAATTTACAAGAAGTTATTAAAAGATATGCTAATGGAAATTTACAATATGTAGACTTTGTGAAATATATATATGGAGAACAGAAAGAATCTTTTGATTATAAAAGTTGCATTTATAATGAAGAAGCTATGAAAGCACTTCTTGAGGATGTTGGTTTTACAAATATTACAGTAGATATAATAGAAAATGGACTATTTCTTTATGCAGTTGGTAGGAAGACAAGAGAATTGATTTAATTATTAAAATATATTATGAAATTAATTAAATATATAGGTAAAAGACTAAATAAAAATGGGAATAAAGTAAGTTGGGGTTTATATAAATGCCCTTTTTGTTTACAAGAAGTAGAAAGACAATTAAGTAATGGAAAAAGAGATAAATCCTGTGGATGTAATCAACATGTTTATTCAGAAGAAAGGAATAAAAGAGTATCTCAAAGTAATAAAGGTAAGAAAAGAACAGAAGAACAAAAAAATAAATATTCAGAAGTAAACAAAGGTAAAAAACTTACCAAAATAACTAAACAAAAAATAAGAGAAGCGAGAAAGTTACAAAATCCACCAAATAAAGGGAAAACAGGGGAATTTTCCTCAAGATGGGAAGGTGGTAAATCCTTTGAAATATATCCACAAGAATTCAATAAAGAACTAAAACAATCTATATTAGAACGTGATAATTATACTTGTCAAGACCCAAATTGTAAGGGTAATCACAAAAAATTACATGTACACCATATAGATTATAATAAAAAGAATAACAATCCTGAAAATTTAGTAACTTTATGTCATTCTTGTCATATGAAGACTAATGGAAGCAGGGATTTTTGGTTAGAATTTTATCAAAATATTATTTTATCTAAATCTTAAAAAATCACTTATTTTTTATACTTTTTTGGTGTATACTATTAGTATATGTAAGTAGAGCTATAATTATGTCAATTTTATAACTTTATATAACAAAGAAAGGTGGTAATTTAATGGCACAAGGATTTCAATCATATTTTGAACTTTCGGAGGAAGGAACTCAGCAAGGTACAGAATATCAGGTTTGGGGTGTAGATTCTGGCCTTTATAGGTCAGGGATGTACTTTGATAGTGAGAGCATGGCTCCCGCCAATGAACAAAAATTCTTAACAGAAATAGGTAGGTCTGGAACACAAGATAGGGGTGTTAAAAGACACAGATTACTTGGGATTAAAGCGGAAGGTGGTTTAGATTTTCCAGTATATCCTGAAGGCGGTGGTGATAAGGGCGGTATTGGTTTACTACTAAAGCATTGCTTTGGCAATGTAATAACTGGAACATTTACAGCAACAGAATTTTTACACACATTCACACCACATGATAATTGGGTCACAAATTTAGCTGCTGGTACAGGAAATGCTGCTGGAACAGGTAGAGTTTTTGGTCTTACTTTTCATATAGGTCGTGAAGATGATGCAGGTACAGTAAGGGATTATCCATTTTTGGGGAATAGAATAAGATCACTTGCTTTTTCTTGTGCTGCTGGTGAGGAATTAAAGTGTGCAGTAGATGCTGTTGCAAGAAAAGCTTCGGCTCATGGAACTGCTATTTTGTCTGTTGCTTTTCCTTCAATGTCTCCTTTTATGTGGAAGGATGCTTTATTTCAAATAGGGGTTAATGAAGCTGGTGCAGGTGGAACTGAAAGGACAGAATTAGAGGCTTTTTCTATTAGTATAGATAATAGTTTGAAAGAGGTATGGACATTGGGTACAAATGTTCTTGGTCGTGTAGTTCCTAATGGTCAAAGAGTTGTTACAGGTTCATATTCAGTTCCATTTGTAGGATGGGTTAGGTCTGAATATGATAAGTGGGTTGCTGGAAATACAAGTTCTCTAAATATGGCATTTATTAATGGTGTATATAGATTAGAGTTTAGATGCCCTAATATATTTTATACAGGAAATGCTCCAAATGTGGATTCAATGGAAGAAAATGTAATAGAATTACCCTTCCAAGCACTTGTGAGCACAAACTTTGACGTTCGTGTCCTACTTGTAAACACAGACCCTTGTGTGGGATTTTGTATAAATTAGAGTATATGAATTATTATGATTATAAAAGAAACCCATAACAAACAGGAGGTTCAATAAATGGCTATTAAGTCAGTAAATAAAAATGATATAATTTTTACACCAGCATATGCAGGAAACAGGGAAGATTCAAAACCTCTTACAGTTACTATTCATTCAATGTCTCGTGCTGATGCAGATATATATGCTAAGAAAACAAGGTATTTTCAGAGACCAGGGAGTAAGGGTGAGTGGGACTCAAATGCAATTTCCATACAGAAAAGGCAATTTTTGGATAATGTAAAAAAGGTGACTAATTTTCTTGATTCAGATAGTGGTGAGGAAATTACAGATATTGAACAGTTTTATGACCAAGCTCCACATCCATTGATTGAAGAGATAATTGAAGCTATTGTTGATATTTCTCAATTAAAGGATAATGAAGTAAAAAACTAAAAGCTACACTTTCATATATATTAAATAGTAAAGGGTGGGAGTGTAGCAAATGTTTGGAAATACAACAACTTTCAAGAAATTGCAGTTTAGGATTATCTGAAGATAATATTGAATATGAAGATGGGGATAAATTTACATATGTAAAAAGTAATAAAAAAGAGGAAACAAATTTTGGTTTAACATGTGGTAAATTTAAATTTTTTATCTGTCCTGTCGGATGCTCTTCAGATGATTCTGATTTTTTTATAAAAACTTATTTTTTGTGTGAAAAGCTTGGATGTTTACCAGAAGAAGGTGGTTTATTAGACCAAGATAATAAGATAGTAGAAGCTTTTGAGATTATAAGTTCAGAAATATCAAGGCATGAAAATGATGAGATGGAAAAACAGAAAAGGGAGATGAAACAAAAAAGTGGCAGTCACAAATAAAGATCTCAATTTAACAATAAAATCTAAATATAGTGGGACTGGTACAGGTACAGCCATTAAGGATTTAAACAAACTTACCAATGTTACTGAAAAATTAAGTAAATCTCAAAAACAGCAATTAACAGGTATTTCTGCTGCTTGGAAAAGTGTTGGAGGTGCTTTTAAAAATGTCTCTTCAGGTATGATTAGTGGTGCTGGCAGTATATTTGATGCTATTTTTTCTTTAAAAACACTAATAATGGGCCTATTTGCTGGTATTCTTGCTAAAGGTATAGGAGCTTTTATTGGGTTAAACTCCGAATTCGAGAAAATGAAAGTAACTATAGATATTCTTACAAAAGGGCAGGGGGAAGTTTGGTTTAATAGACTAAATCAATGGGCATTAGATATGCCTATATCTATGCAAGAAGTTTTTAAATCTTTCACTACATTGCAAGCTTATGGACTTAAACCATCAATAAAATTGATGCAGAGTTTATTAGATGTAGCTTCTGTAATGCCGGAAAGTGGTAGAGCAATAGAAGGAATTGCAAGAGCTATTGGGCAGATACAATCAAAGAACAGGCTTGAGGGTCAAGAAATGAGGCAGTTAGCAGAATGGGGTGTTCCTGTTTATGAAGCTATAGCTAAAGTGCAGAAAAAAATAGCTGATGCTACTGGTAAATCTGTATCTGATATTGCTTATACAATGATTGATTCAAATACAGCCATTAATGCTATTTTGGGAGCAATGGAGGAAAGATTCGGTGGAGCAGCTAAAAGAATAAGTAAAACTTGGAGTGGTTTATGGATAAGATTAAGCAATCATGCAAAGGAATTTTTTAGACAGATTGGTGAAAGTGGTGCAATGCAACCATTAAAAGACCAATTAGAAAATATTGTAAACCTTTTTGGTGAAGCTTTCAAATCAGGAGAGATGCAAAAAGCAACAAGTTTTATAGGTTCCTCTTTTGGGATTATATTTGATAATCTTTTTAAATATTTTCAATCAGGCAAAATAGAAATTAAAAATTGGGCTGAGATTTTTATTTCAGCATTAGAAAAAATTGTGCATGCTGTTACAATTTTTATTAATACTTTATCTGGTATAAAATTAATCCTATTGGGTTTAAAATTTGTTTGGGCTGGCGTTGCTATAGTCCTCAATTCAGGATTATATGGTATAATTTGGGCTATTGATAAAGTAGTAGAGGGTTTTAAATTTTTAGTTGACAAACTGCCTTCAGCTATTCCTGGTGTATCCTCTTTACAAAATGCTTTTGCTTCTTTTGCTTCTACAACAAGTAGTATGCAGGAAGCTCAAGGTGAAAATATAGCAATGCTTGGTCGTATAGCCTATGATACAGGGAAGGAGATAGGAAAAACTGCCGATACAATAACAAATAGATGGGGGCTAGCTGATAAAATTGTTACAGATTTAAGAACTAATTATGAAAAATTTAAAGTAACTGAAGCAGTTCCACCACCAATACCAAATGTAGCAGAAGGTGGTGGATTTGTAGAAACACCAATGAAACCACAAATTTTGACAGAGGGAGAAGTTAGTAAACATAAAAAAGCAATGAAAGACTTTAGAGATGAGAATAGAATATGGATGCTTGAAAATGGTAGTTTATGGACACAATTAGGTTTGTCTTTAGAATTATATTTGGAAGATTTAGAAAAAAATAAATTAAAACATGCCAGGAATTTATTTAAAAACTTTTTTAATTCTATTGAAAGTGGATTCCAAAGTGCAATTTCTAATATGGTGAAAGGGTCAATGAATTTAGGGGAAGGTTTAAGGTCAATTATGACTTCCATATTATCCTCTTTTACCGATTTGATTTCTCAAATGGTTTTTGATTGGGTTAAAGGTAAAGCTTTAATGTTAGCAAATGAGTTATTTTTTCAAAAAGCTGTTACGGTTGCTACGGCAGAGGGTGAAGCTGAAAGACTTGCAATAGAATCTACTTCTGCTATTAAAAGTGTAGCTATAGCAATTGCAAGTGGTATAAAGAAGATAATGATTTATGCTTATCAAGCTGCCGCTGCTGTTTATAATGCTTTTGCCTTCATACCACTAATAGGCCCAGCGTTAGGTGTAGTTGCTGTAGCAGGTACTTTGGCATTAATCATGGGATTTGCCAAAAAAGTGGCAAGTTTTGAAAAAGGTACAGGATTAGAAGGTGTAAAACAGACAGGCCCCGCTGTGTTGCATAAAGGAGAAATTGTCCTTAATAAAAAAGAATCTGATGCCTATAGAGCTGGTGCAATGGAAAATGGTGGACAAGCTACTTCTAATAATTATAATATGAGTTTTACTATATCCTCTATGGATTCTGAGGATATGGAAAGAGTTGTCAGGAAAAAGATTTTGCCTTTAATAAGAGAAAATATTAGGGATAGGGGGGTTGGGAGAACTATGATTAGAGAGGCAACATAATTGTCAAATATTTCTTGGATGTATAGGAATTTATGTAATGACCCATTATCAATAACAGAAACTTTTGGAACAAGTAATACAGATTTTGGTACAAATAGATTAGCGGATGGTAATTTACAAAGTTATTTTAGTTCTGATAGGATAATTACCCCCATAGGGACAAGAGTAAATATTCTTTTTGATATGGGGAGTTCTGTAACTGTAGATAGTCTTATAGTTGTCCATAATCTTGATGAAACAGGGACTATGTATTTTATGATAGGGGATACTAATCCCCCAATAGGTACTTACAGCCTCCCTATTTTAGGTTCTACAGGTACATCGGTTAGATTTTTAGATACTCCAATAACTAATAGATACTTTAAATTATTTGCAGATGGTACTAAATTATCAGATGTTACTAAAATAAGAGAGGTCTTTATAGGACAAAGAGATGTGTTTCCAATTAACCCAGAGTATCCTTTTAGGAAAGAAATGGAATCATCAACAATAATAACTGAAAGTGAAAAAGGGCAAAAAAAGGTATATTATAAATATACACGGAATAAGTGGTCATTTAAATATTCAGCTATAAATGATGCTACATATGGAACTATGAGCAAGATTAGAAAATATTGCAGTGGTTCATATAAACCATTTTTCTTTTGTATAGATAGTGCTGATAACAAATTTGCTACTTATTTTGTTAGATTTAGTAAGAATGGATTAAAGCATGTGGAAGTTAATTATGGTATCCATGATGTTGAGATTAATTTGGAAGAAGAATTGTAAAATGAATACTTGTAATAATAATGGTTGTATGAATATGATTATATCAAAAAAGAAATATTGTAGTCATAAATGTTATTCATTAGATAAAAAGAATAAATCTTCGCATATGTTAGGTAAAAAGCACTCTGAAGAGACTAAAAATAAAATATCTAAAAAGAATTTAGAGGTAGCAAAAGATCCAAAATATATTAAAAAATTGTCTGAATCTCATAAAGGACAAAAAGCATGGAATAAAGATAAAATTTTTAGAAAATTTAAAAAATGTAAAAGGTTATTTTGTGATAATTTAATATCAAATAGTTACAGTAGAAAATATTGTTCTAAAGAATGTTATTTAACCGATAGAAGAGAAAATAATCCTGCTAAAAGGAAAGAAGTTAGAGAAAAAATAAGTAATTCTTTGAAAGGTAGGACAGCCTGGAATAAAGATAAAACAGGTATTTATTCTGAAGAGACTTTAAATAAGATAAGAGAAGCAAGAGCTGAACAAATATTTTCTGAGGAAAGTGGGAATAAAAAATCTGAAACAATGAAAGAATTTTGGGCAGATCCAATAAATAAAGAAAATAGAATAAAAAATAACACCATACTGCAAAAAGGTAAAAAATTAGCAGAAGAGCATAAACAAAAAATAGGTAAAGGTAATAAAGGAAAAGTTCATTCTGAAGAACAATCTTTAAAAATGTCAAAAATAAGAAAACAGCAATGGCAAGACCCTGATTATGTTAAGAAACAAATGAAATCAAGGAATGTTATGCCTAACAAAACTGAATTGAATTTACAAAATATTATAAATTCTATAACTAATAATTTTATTTTTATAGGTGATGGCAAAGAGGTTATAGGTGGTAAATGTCCAGATTTTATAGATAAGACTAATAACAAAATTATAGAATTATATGGTGATTATTGGCATAGAGATCAAGATCCAAATGATAGAATAAATTATTTTAAAACCTATGGTTATGATACTTTAGTTATTTGGGAATCAGAATTAAAAAATGTAGATAATCTAAAAAATAAATTGGGGGTTTTTATAAATGGCTGATATGCGTATTCAGTACTCGGAGTGCCTCGTGGGTGCAAATATGCCCGGAAAGCAAGATGTATTAAACCGCTTACCTTTAGTTTCTCTAAGGCAAGATGGGTCTCTTCGAGACACTGATCTTAGAGGAACAAGAAATGTATTTATAGGTTTCATGGCAGGAACAAGTAATACTACAGGTATATATAATACATTTATTGGTCAAGATTCAGGTCTGTTAAATACTACTGGAAAGTTTAATACATTTGTAGGTTATGAAAGTGGGGAAAATGGTACATCTGGGATTTATAACACAGCTATCGGATATCAATCCGCTCGCACAACGAATGGTGGACAATACAATACCTATGTAGGTGCTCAAAGTGGTAGATTTTGTAAAGGTACTCGAAATGTAGCAATTGGTGGTGGTGCTTATGAGCAAGGTATTAAGGGGGATTATGGTATAGCTATTGGGGATAGGTCTGGATACAATGTAGATGGTATTGGTAAAAATACTTTTGTTGGGGGAGAATCAGGATTTAATACGCTTGCTGGAAATGAGAATGTTTTTACTGGATTTCAATCAGGATATACAAATACAACTGGTTCTTGTAACACAATAATTGGTGCTGGTGCTGGATATACTCAAGGCACTGTATCAGGAAATGTAATTATAGGTTTTAGTGCAGGAAGAGTAAATACAGGAAGTCCAAATATATTTATTGGTAATTTAGCAGGTAGAACAAATTCTAAAGGAGTTAAGAACACATTTGTTGGTAATAGGTCTGGTTATTTAAACACTATTGGATTAAGAAATACATTTGTTGGACACCAAGCAGGGTATACAAATACTGTAGGGAGTTGCAACACATTTATAGGTAATGATGCTGGATATGCAAATACATCAGGAAATGGTAATGTTTCCATAGGTAAAGATTCAGGATATTTAAATACAACAGGACAGGAAAATGTTGCTATAGGGGATAGTGCAGGATATTCAAATACAGTAGGAACATCAAACGTAATTATTGGTAAAAATGCTGGGTATACTCAAGGAACAGTTTCAGGAAATACTTTTGTAGGTTATAGTGCTGGTATGGTGAATACCAGTTCTCCAAATACTTTTGTTGGTTATTTAGCTGGTAGGAATAATACAACAGGTCAAAGAAATACCATGCTTGGTAATAAAGCAGGATATTCTAATACAAATGGGAGTTGTAACACATATATAGGGGATAATGCAGGATTTAGCTCAGGTACAGTAACAAATCTTAACACTTTTATAGGTGTTGATTCAGGCTATTCCTCTGTTGGAAGAGCTACAAAAAATACATTTGTAGGTGCTTCTTCTGGAAGGGCAAATACACAAGGTAAATCAAATACTTTCATAGGTTATCGAGCCGGATATAGAAATACTTTTGGCGGTGGGAACACTCATATAGGTTGTGAAGCTGGTCAATTTGATATTCGTGGTACAGCAAATACTTATATAGGTTATCAAGCAGGTAATACAAGTTTAAGTGGTGTTAGGAACGTAGCATTAGGTTTTGGAGCAGCAGCAGCCCTTCTTGGTGGTACAGGAAATGTAGCAATAGGTTATCAAGCAGGTCAAGAATTAACAAATTCCTCATTTAATACATATGTTGGTTATCAAGCAGGATATAATAGTAATCAACACCAGAATAATACTTTTGTTGGTTATCAAGCAGGATTTGGAGCAAATGCTGGTGGAGCAAATATAGGAACTTGTAATACGTTTATAGGTTTTCAAACAGGGTATGTTAATAGTGGTGATTCTAATACTTATATTGGAAATGAAGCTGGGAGGTTAAGTGGTACTTCAAGATTTACTGTTTCTATTGGTTATAAAGCAGGTAAAGTTAGTAATGGGGGTGGATTAAACACTTTTGTTGGAGCTTTTTCAGGACTATCTAATACATCAGGTTCTTGTAATACTTTTGTTGGATTTAATGCTGGTGCTTTAAATACTACAGGATTACAAAACATTAATATAGGAAATAATGCAGGTTATTCTAATACTATTGGAACATGTAATGTATTTATAGGAAATGGTGCAGGATATACTCAAGGTACAGTATCAGGAAATGTAATTATTGGTTTTCATGCTGGATATTTAAATACGGGTGGGGGAAGGAATACATTTATAGGATATTTAGCTGGTAGGAATAATACAACAGGAACAAATAATGTATTTGTTGGGGGTGAATGTGGATATAAAAATACTACAGGACAAAAAAATGTATTTATAGGATTTCAAGCTGGGGTTATTAATACTGTAGGGGTTGAAAATACATTTATAGGTTATAAAGCTGGGGCATTAAATACGTTTGGGAAAAATAATACCTTTTTTGGAAATAAAAGTGGATTTAACAATACATCAGGTTCTAAAAATACTTTTTTAGGTAAAAATTCGGGATTTTCTAATACTACAGGGGATGATAATAGCTTTTTTGGGGAGAGTGCTGGATTTTCAAATACCATAGGAACTTGTAACGTATATTTAGGAGGTCAATCTGGGTACAATTCAACGGGTAATGGTAATGTTTTTATTGGAAAAAATGCCGGATATAATGAAACAGGAAATAATAAACTTTATATAGATAATTCAAGAACAAGTACTCCACTAATTTATGGTGAATTTGATAATGACAAAGTAAAAATAAATGGTGCATTTACTATTAGTGGTACAACTACATTAACAAATCAATTCACAATACATTCACCAATAGCGGATAATATTATAAGTTATAAAGCAAAACAAACTGGAGGGATACAACAAAGGTTTATGTTTGGTGGGACAACAGTGGGAATAATCAATTCTAATTTTGACAATCCATATAGTGTGTTGAATGCTAATACTGACACATTATTTCAAGTAAGTAAAACTGGGGTTTTGGGAGTTGGTACGAGTGTTTTAATAGGTACAGTGGGTGCTTTGGGGGGATATATAAAAATGACTTATGGTGCTACAAATATTCGTATACCTTATTATGCTCCATAATTTTTTTATAAATAGGAGTTTTTAAATTGCCATCATTCCAAGATATTATAAGACAGTCAGGTAAAGGATTAGAATCAAGCAGAGATATAATATATTTATTATCTATAAATTTAGGAGGGACTCTTGGTGATAATGCTTCTGGAACTTATAATGTAGCAAATTTAGGTCGTGATGTGGATGGTAATTATTATAAATCAAAACTTCAAAATACAGGTGCAATTCATAGGTCAGTAGAACCAGAGAATGGTCAATTTGAAACATCAGACCTATCAGTATCTTTAGCAAATGGTGATTTAGAGTATTCTCGTTGGCCCTGGAATTATTCAATATTAAATAAACCATCCATATTAAGGATGGGTTTTCATGACAGTAGTGGGGGTATTGAATACTTGGCAGATTGCTCATATCTGGCAGATTGTTCAATAACTGCAAGTGGTGGGCCTATTGGTGCTGGGAGTCCTGGGGATATAAGTGCGGCATTGGCTTATACTTTATTTAAAGGAATTATTAAAACTGAGGAAAGAAGTAGTAAAGAATTTAGATTATCAATAGGTGATTATAGTAATAAGATTTTTAAATCTATACCACCAAGAATAATAAAAGTTACAGAATTTCCAAATGTAGGGACTTCTGTAAATGTTTTAGGAACAAAGACAGATTTTGATACAGACCTTGTTGGTAAAAAGATACCTTTTATTTATGGTGATTTTAGTGCTGTGTCTTTAATACAGCCATTTTTCATAGATACGGTTAGACATAGATACTTAATAGCGGATCATGCAATAGGAACAGTATCTAAAGTAATTAGTGGTGGAACTCAGGTATATAATTTTACACATCCTAACATAAATGGTCATGTAGGTGGAACTCATACAGGAACACATGTGATGAGTTTCATAGATTTTGGTACAAGTCAAGGAACTAAATCTGTATATATTTCTATAACTGGCAGGTTTGATGCTTATGGTACAATGTTACAAAATTCAGCATTAATACTTAAAGACATCTTAACAAGTTCAAATATTTGTGGATTAGCTTCAAGTGACATAGGAACTGCTTCATTTGATGTAGCTGAGACATTTTTGAATTCATTTAATTATAGATATATCTTAGATGGGGAATTACATAATAATACAATGGATTTAATACAGGATTTAAGTGTTAATTCAATGGCTAATTTTTACTTTGATAAAGAAAATTTAGCTAATTTTAGTATATATAGGCCTGCTGTCTCAAGATCTTATATTAGAAAAATACAACAACATGAAATATTAGAGGATAGTTTTTCTATTAGAAGAGATGTAAGAGATGTTTATAATAGAGTATTGGTAAATTATGATTATGATTGGATAAAAAAAGAGTATAGAAATGCTTATGAAATAGGTGGAACAACATATATTACACAATTTGATACAATAAAAACTTTTACTGTAGATTCACCATTTGTGTATAGTTCTACCGAAGCTGCTTATGTAGGTCGTAGGTGGTTATCTAAATTACAAGCAGGATTGAATAAAATTAATTTTTCAGTTCCATTGGCTGCTTTGCCATTAGATATAGGCGAGCGTATACAATTATCCCACGATGAGCCGCCTACGGCAAGTGGTGGATGGACTGATAGACTTATAAATGTTACAGAATTTGAAATAGATAATAGAAATAAATCTATAAATATTTCAAGCATAGATGAGCAAGAAGTTGTTGGAAAATACTTCATTTTAGGATCTGGAACTAAATTCCATAGAAATGCCTCTGCGGATGAGAGAAGATATGGGGCACTTTGTGGAGCTTCTGGTACACTTGTGGATGGTTCAGAGGGTTACAAATTATGGTAATCTATTGATTTATTTGATAAATATGGTATAATTATACTATGAAATTAATTAAAAAATTAGGCACAAGAAAAAATAAAAATGGAACATCTGAAAGTTGGG